>RCNC010000695.1_pt1 | contig 21825 bp, 15 predicted proteins | sample 2041301 | NCBI WGS metagenome assembly RCNC01 (sample SAMN09708231, study PRJNA481090) | Marine sediment metagenome, whole genome shotgun sequencing project. | biome: marine sediment; feature: ocean; material: sediment; isolation source: Sewage treatment plant 13A marine sediment (STP13A) ...
CGGGCTCCTACATTGCTAATTAGCAATGTAGGAGCCCGCCCAGCGGGCGATTGCGGGATATTCAATTCAACCTGATGCTTCATCCGGGCACCAATTTTGAGTTTTTGGGACAGCAGTGAGCCATACGTCGATATGCTCCGAACCAATTGCATTGGACCGTAGCATGTACTAGCCTGTATATACAACCATCGATCGAGACAATCATGACCCGACTATTTGCCAGGAAAGCGTTGCTCGCAGGAGGCTGGGCGCAGAATGTGCGCCTCGAGGTCGCCGCCGGCAAGATCTCGTCCGTGGCAGCTGACACCCGACTCGAAAAGGACGATCTCGAAGTCGGCATCGTCATCCCGGGCCTGGTGAATGCACACAGTCATGCCTTTCAACGTTTGCTGGCCGGTCACACCGAGCAGCGCGGCCCGGCTGGCAAAGACAATTTCTGGACCTGGCGAACACGCATGTATGCGCTGGCCGGACTCGTCGACGCCGAAGCGTTGTTCGCCATTGCATGTCAGGCCTATACGGAAATGGTCGCGACCGGCTACACCGCTGTGGCGGAGTTTCATTACCTGCACAATGAACCTGGCGACAAAGGTGCGTCGGAGGCGATGTTTGACGCCATTGTCGCCGCGGCCAGCGAAAGCGGTATTCGGCTCACATTCGTTCCGGTTCTCTACGAAAGGGCAGGTTTCGATGAACCTGATCCAACCACACAGCAGAAACGTTTTGCACGTACCGTGGATGAGTTCATAGCACACTATGAGTCAGCCAGCAGCCAGGCGCGGAAATCCACTGGCGAGGGCTTTCGGGTTGGCATCGGTGCACACAGCTTGCGGGCGGTGTCTGCAGATTCGCTAACCAGGATAGCCGCAGTTGCGAAAGCTGATTCCGTACCAATGCACATTCACATTGCTGAACAACAACGTGAAGTGGATCAATGTCTCGATGCGTACGATGCGCGACCCGTCGAATGGTTGTACGACAACCAGGACATCGATGAAAACTGGTGCCTGGTACATGCGACGCATATCGACGAGCGTGAAATCAAGGCGATTACCGATTCCGGGGCGGTGGTCTGTTTGTGCCCAAGTACGGAGGCCAATTTAGGCGACGGTCTTTTCCCGTTACAAACCTATCTCGAAAACGGCGGACGCATCGCAATCGGTTCGGACAGCCACGTTTCGATTAATCCGTTCGAGGAATTACGCTGGCTCGAGTATGGGCAGCGATTGATTTCGCAAAGCAGAAACATCGCAGCGATCCGCCAGCAACAAACAGGACGCAGCCTTTTCGAGATGGCGCTTGATGGCGGCGCATTGGCCGGCGGCGAACCTGGCGGACATATTAAAACGGGTGCGCTCGCGGACCTGGTAGTACTGGACGACGACAGCCCTATGCTGGTCGGGCATACAACGCGTTCCCTGCTCGATGCGCTGGTGTTCTCCGGTTTCACGCTGCCGATAGACAGGGTCATGGTGCATGGCAAGTGGCAGGTTGTGGACGGCCGGCATAACAATGAGCAAGCATCGCGACAGGCTTACGCTGCCATTGCGAACAAACTCAAGTTTGACGGGGCGGAGTCGTGAGCGTGCAGAGCACGCCCCGCTACCGGCAGCTCAAGGAGCTGATCATCGGGCAAATATCCAGCGGCGAACTGCAACCGAGCGACCGGGTGCCGTCGGAAAACGAGCTGGTTGATGCAACCGGCGTATCGCGAATGACGGCGAATCGTGCACTCAGAGAGCTCAACGATGAAGGCTACGTTGAGCGTGTTGCCGGCGTCGGCACTTTCGTCGCCGACCTCAAAGCCGTATCGCATGTCCTTGAGGTGCGAAATATTGCCGATGAGGTTGCGTTGCGTGGACATGTGCACTCTGCAAATGTATTGCAACAAAAACGCGTGCAGGCAGATGCGAAAATCGCGGCTGCGCTGGATATTGATATTGGCGCGGCCGTTTTTCATATAGAGCTTATTCACCATGAGAGTGGCATAGCGATTCAAATTGAAGACCGCTTTGTTCTGGCGGAGTTTGCGCCACAGGTTCTCGAGCAGGACTTTAGCGCCGTGACGCCGAGTGCCTACCTGAGCTCAATATCGCCGCTGCAGGAGGCAGAGCATGTAGTGCGTGCGGAAATGCCAGCGGAAAATGTCAGGGAGTATCTGGAGATGGGCGCACAGGAGCCGTGCCTCGTCGTTACAAGAAGAACCTGGGTGCACGGTCGCCCGGTTAGTTTTGCAAATCTCTACCACCCAGGCAGTCGTTTCGAACTGTCCGGCCATTACGTCCCACCAGGAACTGAGGCGCAGGTAAAGCGCCGTCTTAGCGGAGCCAATACGAATGACTAACAAGAATGCGCGCATTATCAAGGCGCCGACCGGTACAAAGTTGCAGGCCAAAAGCTGGTTGACAGAAGCACCGTTACGCATGCTCATGAACAACCTTGATCCGGAGGTTGCGGAACGACCGGAGGACCTGGTCGTGTATGGCGGCATTGGCAAGGCGGCGAGAAACTGGGAATGTTTCGACGCCATCGTTGCAAAACTTCGTGAGCTGGAAAATGACGAAACCCTGCTTATCCAGTCCGGCAAGCCGGTTGGTGTTTTCAGGACACATGAAAATGCGCCGCGCGTATTGATTGCAAATTCAAATCTCGTCCCGGCCTGGGCCAACTGGGAGCATTTTCGTGAACTCGATCGCAAAGGTCTGATGATGTTCGGTCAGATGACCGCCGGGTCGTGGATTTATATTGGCAGCCAGGGAATCGTGCAGGGCACCTACGAAACATTTGTTGAAATGGGCCGGCAGCATTATGGCGGCAATTTGGCCGGCAAGTGGATATTGACGGCGGGGCTCGGCGGTATGGGCGGTGCGCAGCCACTGGCAGCGACAATGGCGGGCGCGTCGCTACTGGCTGTTGAATGCCAGGCGGATCGAATCGAGAAGCGACTTGAGACCGGTTACATCGATAAGCGCGCCGATACTCTGGACGAAGCGCTGGCGATAATCGATGCGTCTGTCGCAAGCAAAGAACCTGTATCAGTGGGCCTGCTGGGCAATGCAGTTGACGTTCTGCCTGAACTGCTGAAACGCGGTATCAGACCGGATGCGGTCACTGATCAGACCTCGGCACATGATCCGGCCAACGGTTACCTGCCCGGCGGATGGAGCGTCGCTGAATGGCTCGAAAAACGTGAATCCGATCCGGATGCGGTCGCTGCTGCGGCAAAGGAATCTATGGCCGTGCATGTTGCGGCGATGCTTGAATTTCACAGTGCTGGCGTGCCGACTTTTGACTACGGCAACAACATTCGTCAGGAGGCGTTCAATAAAGGCGTCAAGAATGCATTCGACTTTCCCGGCTTCGTACCGGCATATGTACGACCACTTTTTTGCCGCGGCATAGGGCCGTTTCGCTGGGTCGCGCTTTCGGGCGATCCGGAAGATATTTACAAAACAGATCAGAAGGTCAAAGAACTGATTCCGGATGATGCCCATTTACACCACTGGCTGGATGCTGCGCGCGAGCGGATTCAGTTCCAGGGGCTGCCGGCACGAATCTGCTGGGTCGGTCTCGGGCAAAGGGATCGGCTGGGCCTTGCGTTCAATGAAATGGTGCGCACTGGTGAGTTGAAGGCGCCGGTCGTGATTGGCCGGGATCATCTGGACAGTGGTTCGGTGGCAAGCCCAAACCGGGAAACGGAAGCGATGCAGGACGGCTCGGATGCGGTGTCTGACTGGCCGTTGTTAAATGCGCTATTGAGTACAGCGAGCGGCGCAACCTGGGTGTCTTTTCATCATGGTGGTGGTGTCGGCATGGGCTACGCACAACATGCCGGGCTGGTCATCGTTTGTGACGGCAGCAAGGAGGCCGATGCACGGATCGCCCGTGTTTTGTGGAATGACCCCGCCACCGGTGTCATGCGACATGCCGACGCCGGCTATCAGGACGCGATCGATTGTGCGCGCGAAAATAATCTCGACCTGCCAATGATTAACACAGCGGAGACCGGGGAATGACAACGGCACTCAAAATCGATGAAAAGCCGTTGTCCCTTGCCGAATTGCGAAAATCCTGGGAAGGACCGGTTCGGGTATCTCTTGGTGATGCGGCACTACAGCGTGTAAGGGCAGCACAGGCAAAAATCGCGTCGGTGCTGGAAAGTGGTGAGCAGGTTTATGGCGTCAATACCGGTTTTGGCCAGTTGGCGCAGGTTCGAATCAGCGACGACGAGCTCGAGCACCTGCAAAGGAACCTGATTCGCTCTCATGCTGTTGGCGTAGGGCCATTGTTGTCCGATGATGTCGTGCGCCTGATCATGGTCATGAAAGTCAAAGCGTTGGCACGTGGACACTCTGGAGTGCGGCCGGAATTGATTGACGCTATCTGCGCGCTTTTGAACAACGATATTTATCCGGCCATTCCGTCCAAGGGTTCAGTTGGCGCTTCCGGTGACCTGGCACCACTGGCACACATGGCAAGAGTCCTTATCGGAATTGGCAGTGTACGGATTGGCGGCCAGGAGCTGCCAGCCGAACAAGCCCTCGTTAGCGCCGGGCTGGAGCCAATTACGCTGGCGCCGAAAGAGGGCCTTGCGTTGCTCAACGGTACGCAGGTATCGACGGCGCTGGCGCTCGCTGCCGCGTTTCGCACGGAGCATGTCCTGGCTGCCGCAGTGACAGCAGGTGCCATGTCGGCAGATGCAATCAAAGGTTCGGACACGCCATTTGATGATCGCGTACAACAGGTTCGCGGCCATGCCGGCCAGATCGCCGTAGCGGCACAACTCAGAACGCTCCTGGATGGCAGTGACATTCGCGCCTCGCATGTTGATTGCAAGAGAGTCCAGGATCCGTATTCCATTCGGTGTCAGCCCCAGGTCATCGGTGCTTGCCTCGACGTATTGCGACACGTTTGCGAAGTTCTGCATACAGAAGCAAGCGCAGTTACTGACAACCCGCTCGTATTTGCAGAAACGGACGCAGTCCTGTCCGGTGGCAATTTTCACGCGGAGCCCGTCGCGTTCGCGGCAGATTACCTGGCACTCTCCATAGCGGAGATCGGATCTTTGTCAGAGCGGCGCATTGCATTGTTGATTGATACGCACCTGAGCGGCTTGCCGGCGTTCCTGGTAAAAGACGGCGGCCTCAATTCCGGCTTTATGATGGTGCAGGTAACGGCGGCGGCCCTTGCCTCGGAAAACAAGGCGCTCGCGCATCCGGCGAGTGTCGACAGTATTCCTACATCAGCAAACCAGGAAGATCATGTGAGCATGGCGACATTTGCCGCCAATCGCCTGCATACGATGCTGGATAATGTAGCGTTCATCGTGGCCATCGAGTTGCTGGCTGCGACACAGGGTATTGAATTCCACCATCCGCAGCAAAGCTCGGCCGCACTCGAGAAAGTGGTGGCGATAATTCGCGAGGTGTCACCACCTTACGAAGAGGACAGGTCTTTGAAGACGGACATTGACAGCGTTTCGCAAATGATTAACGCTGGTCAATTCTGCGTCCATAGCAAGACGATTTTGCCGAGCTTCAACGAATGACAAGTGTATTTACCTTCAGTGAGGGCGATTCGCCGTTACTCATCAGCATTCCGCACGATGGACGCCACCTGGCACCTGGCCAGGTGGATCGAATGACCCAAGCGGGGCGTGCGCTGCCGGACACGGACTGGCATGTGCGAAAACTATATGATTTCGCCACTGATCTGGGTGCCAGTGTTCTCGCCGCCAACTATTCGCGCTACGTTGTTGATCTCAACCGCGGTACAGACGACCTGGCACTCTACGAAGATCAGGCATCGACCGGATTATTCCCGGACAAAACATTCGACGGAAAAGACATTTATAACTCCGGCGAGGTGGTTTCTTCACAGGAGCAGCAGCAGAGAATCAGCGCATATTGGCGGCCCTACCATGAGCGCATAGCAACGACACTGGTAAAGCTGCGACAAAAACATGGTTATGCACTGCTGTGGGATGCACATTCAATTCCAGGCGAATTGCCGTCACTTTTTCGGGGTATTTTGCCGGATCTCAATATTGGCACAAATGATGGTTTAAGCTGCGGTAAGGGATTTGTTACCTCAATAATGCAAATAGCAGAAGCGTCAGACTATTCTGTGGTTCTCAATGAACGTTTCCGCGGTGGCTTCATTACGCGCCAATACGGCGCACCTGACGGTGGCATCCACGCAATTCAACTCGAGTTATCCCAGCGCAATTACATGGACGAAAAAACATTGAGCTATCAGGACGATCGGGCGGTCAAACTGGCGGACAGTATCAGGAGCCTGATGAAAGCCTTTATTCAGGCAGGAGAAGACTCGCTGGTTAATGGTGCCAGTGATTATGTCGAGGATCGTGCTTAACAGCCGTTTATTCAGCTACCCTTCAGCATGCTGTTGGCATACTGCGACCTCTATTAAGGTGGTCGTGGTCTGGGCTATCATTGAACAATTAGTCTCATTCGCAACAGGAACCCAGGGTCATGAGAAAACTAAGCAATTCATTTTTTAGCGTCGTTTTGTTGGCTGTATTTGTTATGCCAGCAACGGCACTGGCCGTCGATTCCGCAGCGGTTGTGGATGCCAAGGTGAACGATGCGATCGCCAATTTCAAAAAAGAGGTCAAGGGTGCCGACGTATTCCTCGGCCAGGCGGCAGGCTACCTCGTATTTCCCCGGGTGATTAAGGTCGGCATTGGTATTGGCGGTGAAACCGGTGACGGCGCGCTGCGAGTCCGCGGCAGGACGGCAGGCTATTATCGGACCTCAGCCGGGTCATTCGGCTTTCAACTTGGCGCCCAGGCTAAATCCATCGTAATCGCATTCATGACTAAGGAATCGCTGGATAAATTCGTTAACAGTTCCGGCTGGAAAGTTGGCGTCGATGGATCAGTCGCGCTGATTGATCTCGGTGCCGGCAAGTCCATCGACTCTGCCAACATCAAGGATCCTGTGGTTGGCTTTGTTTTTGGCTCCAAGGGGCTGATGTACAACCTGACTCTTGAAGGCTCGAAGATCGCCAAGGTCGAGAGAGAATAGGCGAATCCGGTACATATCGTAGGAGCGGCATCTTGCCGCGATCAGGGTCAATCGCGGCAAGATGCCGCTCCTGCGAGTGATCATTTTCTATTGCCAGACCAACAAGCGCCACCAGAAAACCATAACAACACGGCCAAAATAATATGCGGGAAGCCAAACCGAAACCGCAGAAGCCATCATTTCTTACACGCATGGCGAACCGCGGCAGGGAATTCAAAAGCCTGGGGCAGTTACTGGCAAAGGAGCCGCGGGCGTTTCCCGGTGCACTACTAAAAGTTTTGCGACGCTCCGTCCGTACTATCTGGGATGCGAGAGGCGGCGGATATTATGCCTGTGGCTTCGTCCTGACTTTTATCTGGCTTGAAATCACGATGTTCATCGAGGACATTGCCGAATCAACCGGCATCGCTGATTTTTTCGGTGAGCAGCTGCTCGAAATGCTGTTTCGTTTTATCGGTGAGTCATTCTTAAACACGATCTGGGCTTTCATGTGGCCCGTCTATGTCATTCAGATTTCACCACCATGGGGCATTGCGATTTTCGTGCTCATGGGTTTGCTCTTCAAAAACTTCCTTAAAGAGCCAATCGAGCTGTGGCTGTTCCATGATGACGACGCCACGCAGGGCGAGGCACACTCTGACAGCTGAATACGGGGACAGTTAATTTATCTCTACTATTAGATAAGTTAACGGTCGCCCAAACCCTCGGCATTCATAGTCTCTTGTTGCCCGGAACTATTAATATAATCATCCTGAGCAATGGTCGTCGATTGTAGGAATACCAATAATAAACGGGCAAAAAACAGGTTTTAATAGCAGTTATCATTCTATTCTGATTGGCTCGAACGAGCTGGATGGCTCAAAGTCGAAATGCCTGTGAGCAACCCTGGCGAATTTGATTCTCGCTACATATTCCAGACACTGTATACGTTGCATCCTGGTCTGGTGTCAGCGATGCTTTGACAATAACAACACGGCGATCGTGGGAGTTTCAATCATGCACAGACTTATAGTGGTCCTGTCTTTGGCGTTCGGTACGGCACTTGCGGCTGACGAGGTCGACAACAACGTCTTTCTCAATACCGACATTTTTGAGCTGGAGGTTGCGACGGATCCGCAGATTTCGCCTGACGGCTCGCAAATTGCCTATGTTCGTCGCTCGATGGACATTATGACGGACAAGCCGCGGTCGAACATCTGGGTTATCGACAGTTCCGGACAAGAGCATCGACCCCTTAAGTCCGGGGCGGATTCTTACACCAGTCCACGCTGGTCACCCGAGGGTGACAGGCTGGCGTATGTTTCGAGTGCGGAGGGGCGCGGAGCTGAACTGTATGTGCGCTGGATGGACACCGGCCAGACAGCATTGCTGAGCAACCTGTCGGCGACGCCCACCTCGATCTCCTGGTCACCTGATGGCAGGCAAATCACGTTTTCGGCTTTCGTCAAGGGAGAAGCGACAACCCTGGCGAAACCACCCGCAACGCCGGAGGGAGCTGAGTGGGCGCCACCCGTAATCGTAATCGATGCCGTGCAGTATCGCGCCGACGGCCGCGGCTACCTTGAGCAGGGTTTCAATCAGATTTTCGTTATCCCGGCAGAGGGCGGCACGCCGCGACAGATCTCGTCCGGTGAATTCAATCACAACGGTCCGCTAGCGTGGTCACCGGATGGCGACACGATCATTCTTTCCGCAAATCGATTGGACGACTGGGAATATCAGCCCCTGCAATCCGAGTTATGGTCGATCGACGTCAACACGGGTGCAATGCAACCACTCACGGATCGGGTAGGCCCCGATGCTGCGCCGGTTTATTCGCCGGACGGCTCGAAGATTGCCTATCTCGGCTACGATGATCGCAAGATGGGTTATCACAACAGCAACGTCTATGTGATGGATACGGCGGATGGATCGACACAGGCATTGACCGATGATCTGGATCGCGCTGTCGAAGGCGTGCAATGGGCCGGCGGTTCAAACCGGCTGTACATTCAGTACGATGATCACGGTAAACGCTACCTGGCGACACTGGGGCTCAACGGTAATATTGATACGATTGCCGATGACCTGGGGAGTACCAGCCTGGGACGCCCCTATACAAGTGGCGGTTTCTCAGTGGCGGAAGACGGTGCTTATGCCTATTCAGTTAGCAGGCCCGATCGACCGGCAGATATCGCGAGTGGCAAACGCGGCCGCGACGCGACGCGCCTGACAGACCTGAATAACGATCTTTTCTCACACAAGACGCTGGGCGAAGTTGAGGAGATCACCTGGATGTCGTCGGTTGGTGATCATGAAATCCAGGGCTGGATTGTCACGCCGCCAAATTTTGATGCTGACAAGAAGTACCCGTTCATACTGGAGATTCATGGTGGGCCATTCGCGGCATACGGGCCCCATTTTTCTGCCGAGATACAATTGTATGCAGCGGCAGGCTATGTCGTTTTGTATACCAACCCACGTGGATCTACCAGCTACGGTGACGAGTTCGCGAATGAAATTCATCACAACTACCCGGGGCAGGATTACGACGACCTGATGTCAGGTGTAGATGCTGTCATTGCGAAGGGCTATGTGGATGATGAACAGTTGTTTGTTACCGGTGGCTCGGGGGGCGGCGTTTTGAGCGCATGGATTGTTGGTAAGACTGATCGCTTTGCCGCTGCAGCCGTTGCCAAGCCGGTAATAAACTGGACCAGTACGGTGCTGACAACTGATATTGCAGCGTTCATGCCAATGTACTGGTTCGCCAAACCACCCTGGGAAGACCAGGAGAGTTATTGGCAACGTTCGCCGCTGTCCTTGGTTGGCAATGTTTCGACGCCGACCATGCTGTTAACAGGCGAGAGCGATCATCGCACGCCGATCCCTGAATCCGAACAGTTCTACCAGGCACTTAAACTCCGGAAAGTAGATTCAGCGATGGTGCGCGTACCCGAAGCATCGCACGGCATCGCAGGCCGGCCATCACACCTGATCGCGAAGGTCGACAACATCCTCGCGTGGTTTGCCAAATACCGAACGGAATAGCGCTTCTCAAAAATTTCTGAAGGAAATCTTCATGAAAAAAGCAGTACTGAATGGTTTTTTGCTGCTGGCAATCGGGCTTGCGGGTTGCAGCGCAGAAACACCGAACGCTGCGAACGCTCAACTGGACTACCCGGAATCAGACATGGTCGAACACGTCGATAACTATCATGGCACCGAAGTTGCCGATCCTTACCGCTGGCTGGAAGATGACGTGCGTGAAAGTGACGCTGTCAAAAACTGGGTGGATGCGCAAAACGACGTGACGTTCGCCTATCTGGCCACGATTCCGGAACGTGAACTGATCAGGCAACGCATGACGGAGTTGTGGGATTACGAGCGCTTTGGATTGCCGACAAAAGCAGGGCAACGCTATTTCTATTCCTATAATGATGGTCTGCAAAACCAGAATGTGATCTATACACAGACCAGCCTCGACGCAGAGCCCGAGTTGCTGATCGATCCTAATGGCTGGTCCGACGATGGCACGGTCGCACTGGCTGCCTATTTCCCGAGTCCTGACGGTCGTTATTTTGCCTACCTGGTGCAGGATGGGGGTTCAGACTGGCGCGAGGGTAAAGTGCTGGATGTGGAAACCGGCGAAGTCCTCGACGATCACCTGGAATGGATGAAATTCACCAACATCTCCTGGGCTGGTGACAATTCCGGTTTCTACTATGCGCGATTTCCCGCGACCTCGGCAGAAGATAAGTTTCAGTCATTGAATAAGCACCAGGCGGTCTATTTTCACAAGCTCGGCAATCCGCAGGCCGAAGATGAAGTCGTCTATAGCCATCCAGATAATCCAGACTGGTTGTTTGGCAACGCGGTGACCGACGATGGTGAACACCTCATCATCGTTGTTGCCCTCGGCACGGATGATCGTTATCAGATCATCCATCAGGACCTGACTGACCCTGACGCGCAACCGGAAATGATCATCGAGGGTTTCGATTTTGACTACAACCTGATCGGCAATATTGGCAATGAGCTGTATTTCCGTACCAATAACAATGCGCCACGAAATCGCCTGATCACCATAAATATGGACAACCCGGCACCCGAGCACTGGCGTGAAGTTATTGGCGAAGCAGGGGATGTACTCGATGGCGTAAGCCTTGTCGGCGGCAGAATTATCGCAGAGTACATGCAGGATGCCTGGTCGGTGATAAAAATCTTTGACCTGCAGGGCAACGTCGTTGGCAACGTGGATTTGCCCGGCATCGGTACTGCATCCGGTTTCCAGGGTAAGGCAGATGATGCCGAAACATTCTTCAGTTATTCAAGCTTCAATGCGCCGGGAATAATAAGCAGACTTGATGTCTCGACGGGCGAAGTCAACATATTCAAAGCACCGGACGTTGCTTTTGATCCAGGTGATTATGTTGTTGAACAGGTTTTCTACAAGTCGAAAGACGGTACGCGCATACCCATGTTCATTTCCCATCACAAAGACGTTGTCGCGGACGGCACGCGACCGACAATGTTGTACGGTTATGGTGGATTCAATATTTCATTGCAGCCGTCTTTTTCAACAACCCGACTGGCATGGATGGAGATGGGGGGGATTTATGCGGTTGCTAACATGCGCGGCGGCGGCGAATATGGTGAGGAATGGCACAAAGCCGGCACTAAATTACAAAAACAAAACGTCTTTGACGATTTTATTGCGGCAGGCGAGCACCTGATCGCCGAGGGTTACACCAGCCCGGACAAGCTTGCGATTTTTGGTGGCAGCAATGGTGGCTTGCTGGTGGGTGCGGTTACTAATCAGCGACCCGAATTGTTCGGCGCTGCAATACCCGCGGTCGGCGTCATGGATATGTTGCGCTTTCAAAATTTCACCGCCGGCAGATTTTGGGTTGATGACTATGGTTCCTCGGAAGACCCGGAGGAATTCGAGGCATTGCTGGCGTATTCGCCTTATCACAACGTCAAGGAAGGAGCGACATATCCGGCAATCCTGATAACCACTGCAGATACCGATGATCGCGTCGTTCCCGGGCATAGTTTCAAGTATGCAGCGGCTATTCAAAAGGCACAGGGTGGTGATGCGCCGGTATTAATTCGTATAGAAACGCGGGCCGGCCATGGCGCGGGTGTGCCGACAGACAAAGTTATTGAAGAATATGCAGATCGCTGGGCGTTCCTCGTAAGGAATCTTGATATGCGATTGCCGGAGGGTTACGCGGAATAAAGCGGGAACTGTTGCGTCGAGAGGTTTAAATCGGATATCGGAAGGAATACGGGGGATTACAGAGACAGTTTATTTATCTCTACTGGTGATTTGTTGAAAAAAGAGTTGGACAGACGGCCGTTGAACAATGGCTGTTCCCTGATGACGACGCCAGGTAGGGCGAGGCACACTCTGGCAGCTGACTGTGATCTTACGTCGTTTCGAGAATCTTCCCTTGTTTGCTGGCACGTTCGTCAAACTTTTGTTGCCATTTCGAACGATGCACAGCGGGTGCGACCTGCACCGCGGTGACTTTGTATTCCGGGCAGCTGGTTGCCCAGTCGCTGTATTCCGTTGTCACAACGTTGGCGCCGGTCTCGGGATCATGGAAGGTTGTGTAAACAACACCAGGCTGTACGCGTTCAGTAATAATGGCACTCAGCGTAATATCACCTTTGCGACTTGTGAGTGAGACCCGATCTCCTTCGTTAATGCCACGTGTTTCTGCATCATGCGGATGAATTTCCAGCAGATCTTCTTTGTACCAGATAACGTTCGGTGTGCGCCGGGTCTGTGCGCCAACATTGTATTGCGTAAGCGTGCGGCCAGTCGTTAACAGCAACGGAAACTTGCGATTCGTACGTTCTTCCGTCGGCACATAATCGGTTTCGATGAACAGTCCTTTTCCACGAACAAAACTATCGACGTGCATAATCGGCGTGCCCATCGGTGCACTATCGTTACAAGGCCATTGCACGCTGCCAACCCGATCCAGAAATTCAAAGGACACACCTTTGAATGTTGGCGTGAGCGTAGCGATTTCATCCATGATCTCGGCTTCCTTGGTATAATTCATTGGATAGCCGAGTGCCCGGGCAAGATTCTGCGTGACTTGCCACTCCGCCATGCCCTGGCGTGGTTTCATCACAGGGCGAACCCGGTTGATACGTCGCTCCGCATTGATGAATGTGCCGTCCTTTTCCAGAAACGATGTACCGGGCAGGAAAATGTGCGCAAACTTTGCAGTCTCATTCAAAAACAAATCCTGAACGACAATGCACTCCATATTGCCCAGCGCAGCTTCAACGTGCTGTGTGTTCGGGTCAGACTGTGCGATGTCTTCGCCCTGGATGTACATGCCTTTGTATTCTCCGGCAATGGCCGCATCGAACATGTTTGGAATACGATAGCCCGGTTCGGCGTCGATCTCTACGCCCCAGTTCTTTTCGAAAACGCCGCGAACAGCATCATCCTGAACCGGACGATAGCCCGGAAGTTCGTGCGGAAATGAGCCCATGTCGCAAGAACCCTGAACATTATTCTGTCCACGCAGTGGATTGACGCCACACCCGGAAAATCCAATATTGCCGGTCGCCATGGCGAGGTTGGCCATGCCCATAACCATGGTCGATCCCTGGCTGTGTTCAGTGACGCCGAGTCCGTAGTAAATGGCACCGCGGTCAGCATTGGCGTACAGCCTGGCGGCGGCGCGAATGTCCTTGGCGGCAACACCGGCGATTTCCGCGACGGCCTCTGGCGAATTCTCCGCTTTCAACATGCATTCTTTCCACGCCGCGAATGAATCCAGGTCGCAGCGTTCTTTGACGTACTCCTCGTCGAATAGATTCTCTTCGACAATGACGTGAGCCAGCGCATTTATAACCGGTACGTTGGTGCCCGGTAACAGCGGCAGGTGATAGTCGGCCTTGATATGTGGTGTGCGCACCATCTCGATCTTGCGCGGATCGATTACGATCAGCTTTGCGCCCTGGCGCAGCCGGCGTTTCATTTGTGATGCAAAAACCGGATGCCCGGCAGTTGGGTTGGCACCGATAATGACGATGACGTCAGCATCCATCACACTATTAAAAGGTTGTGTTCCTGCTGATGTGCCAAGCGTTTGTTTTAGCCCGTAGCCGGTCGGCGAATGACAAACGCGAGCGCAGGTATCCACGTTATTGTTGCCGAATGCGGCCCGCACGAGTTTCTGCACAACATAGACTTCTTCGTTGGTGCAACGAGATGATGTAATTCCGCCGACCGATTTGCGGCCATACTTTTTCTGGATTTCTTTGAACCGCGTAGCCGCATAGTCGATAGCTTCATCCCAGCTGACTTCGCGCCACGGGTCATCGACCGATTCACGAATCATCGGTTCAAGTACGCGTTCCTGGTGTGTCGAATAACCCCAGGCGAAACGCCCTTTGACACAGCTGTGCCCCTGGTTAGCCTGGCCATCTTTGTGCGGGGTCATGCGTACAACCTGGTCGCCCTTCATGTCGGCTTTGAATGAACAGCCGACGCCGCAGTAGGCGCAAGTCGTGAGAACGCTGTGCTCCGGCTGGCCATTATCGATGATAGATTTTTCCATCAACGTTGCAGTAGGACAGGCTTGTATGCAGGCGCCACAGGAAACGCATTCCGAATCGAGAAAGTTTTCGCCTATGCCGGCAGATACCTTGGCATCGAAGCCTCTACCTTCAATCGTTAATGCGAAAGTCCCCTGAACCTCGTCACACGCACGCACACAGCGTGAGCAAACGATGCATTTACTCGGGTCGAAGGAAAAATACGGATTGCTCGTGTCGATTTTGGCATCGAGATGATTTTCGCCGTCGAAACCATAGCGAACTTCTCTGAGTCCTACGGCACCCGCCATGTCCTGCAATTCGCAATCACCATTGGCGGAGCAGGTCAGGCAGTCAAGCGGATGATCGGAGATATAAAGCTCCATAACATTACGCCGTAGCCTGGCGAGGGAATCTGTCTGTGTGCGGATTTTCATGCCTGCTTCGACAGGCGTTGTGCAGGATGCGGGGTAACCTTTGCGGCCTTCGATTTCGACCACGCACAGGCGGCATGAGCCGAATGGCTTGAGGCTGTCCGTAGCGCAGAGTTTCGGTACATCCACGCCGGATTCACGTGCGGCACGCATGATCGTGCTGCCGGCTTTCACGGTGGCGGGCAGGCCGTCGATCTCGATAGTTACGGTTTCTTCGAGCGGACTGGCCGGTGTACCAAGATCAGGTTCGGTCGTTGGGTTCATTTATTGAAGTCCTCCGGGAAGTATTTTAGCGCGCTCTGCACCGGAAAGGGCGTCATACCACCCATTGCACATAAGGAGCCGTCAATCATCGTGTCACATAAGTCATTGAGTAAATTAATGTTTTCGTCCCGGCTTTCGTTTGCCACGATTCTGTCTATAACTTCTACGCCGCGTACCGAGCCGATACGGCAGGGCGTGCACTTGCCACAGGACTCGATTGCGCAGAATTCCATCGCAAATCTCGCTTGTTCTGCCATATCTACAGTGTCGTCAAAAACAACAATTCCGCCATGACCAATCATGCCGCCGACAGCTGCGAACGCTTCGTAGTCCATCGGCGTGTCTAGTTGTTGTGCAGAAAAATACGCACCCAAAGGACCACCGATTTGCACGGCACGTATGTCGCGACCGCTGGCGGTGCCGCCGCCCCAGTCTTCGATTAATTCACGCAGTGTCAGGCCAAATGCTTTCTCAACCAGGCCGCCGCGTTTGATGTTGCCGGCGAGTTGAAACGCGAGTGTGCCTTTTGAGCGGCCGACGCCGTATTCGTCATAAGCACTGCCGCCGAGTGCGACGATATCCGGTACCGAGCCCAGTGTTACAACGTTGTTGACGACGGTAGGTTTCGCGAATAACCCCTCGATTGCCGGCAAAGGTGGTTTGAAACGAATGACGCCAGCTTTGCCCTCGAGGCTTTCGAGCATTGCCGTTTCTTCGCCGCAAACATATGAACCGGCACCAATATGCAGATCGATATCAAAACTGAAATCGCTGCCTTGTATGTTGTCACCGAGCCAGCCATTTTCGCGCGCGAGGGAAAGCGCCTTGTCGAATACCTGCTGCGTGAGCGGATATTCAGAACGCAGGTAAACGTAGCCCTTGCTCGCGCCAACCGCGAAGCCCGCGATGATCATTCCTTCTATGACCGTTAGCGGGTCACTTTCCATCAGGATGCGATCTGAGAACGTGCCGCTGTCGCCTTCGTCTGCATTACACGTAATATATTTTTGATCCGCTTCGGTGCTGGCAACTGTCTGCCACTTGATGCCTGTTGGAAAGCCCGCGCCGCCGCGACCTCGCAAGCCGGACGCTTTGACTTGCTCCAGCACGTGCTCCGGTCCGGTTGCGAGTGCGGTTTTCAGTCCTTCGAAACCGCCGTGTGCCTGAAACTCAGTAACGGACAACGGGTCAATCAGTCCGCAACGACGAAAGGTCCAGCGATCCTGCTTTTTGAGATAAGGAATGTCAGCAGTGGGTCCAAGCTTTAGCGCATGCTCACCACCTTGCAGGAAGTTGGCCGCAAACAGGCTATCGACATCATCAACGCCGACCGAACCGTAAGCAATGCGTTCGCCGCCAACGTCAACTTCAATAAGCGGCTCAAGCCAACTCATGCCCCACGAACCATTGCGGACAATATTAATGGACAGCTTGTCTTTGCTGGCAGCGGCGGCAATCTTTTCTGCAATTTCGTTCGCGCCCAGCGAAACAGCGGCAGTCTCATTTGGTACAAATACAGTTACTGATTCAGTCATGATCATTCAGCCACCGCACGCTTCAATCAGGCCATCGAGTTTTTTCGGATCCACCCGGCCATATACCTTTTCGTCGATCATGACAGCAGGTGAACAGGCGCAGTTGCCAAGGCAGTAGACCGGCTCGAGCGTTATCGCGCCATCCGCGGTCGTTTCCTTGATCTCGATACCCAGTTTCTCTTCAGCTTGCGATGTGAGTTGCCTGCTGCCCATTGCCTGGCAGGATTCGGACACGCATATTTTTACGATGTGCTGTCCCGGCGGCTTTGTGCGGAAATCATGATAAAAGCTGACCACCCCATGCACATCTGCTCGCGATAAATTGAGCTCAAGCGCGATCTGCCGAATCGCCGCATCACTGATGTATGAAAAACGCGCAACAAAGGCATGCAGAATCTGCACCAGCATCTCCGGCGCTGCGGAGTATTCCTGGATGATTTCTGACGCAATCGCCGGAGTGTACTTCATTGCCATAGTTTCTTAGCCTATCCGCTTAGCGCCTGAATAAATATTAAAGGTAGCGTCACGCAAGAAGCCGACGAGTGTCATGTCGAATTTTTGCGCCGTCTGAACTGCAAGGCTGGACGGAGCGCCGACTGCAGCCAAAAATGGAATTCCTGCAACCAGCGCCTTTTGCATCAGTTCGAAACTTGCGCGCCCCGAGACCAGCAAACCAAACTCATTGCCCGGCAATTGCCCGGATTGAAGCAATGCTCCGATCGCCTTGTCGGTTGCATTATGCCGCCCAACGTCCTCTTTAACGATCACGATTTCACCATCCGAAGTGAAAATCGCCGCCGCATGCAAGCCACCTGTGGCGGAGAATACGGGTTGTTGCAGACGCACGCGATCCGGCATTGCTAGAATTACGCCCCTGGGGAAAGTCGTATTGTGCCCGCCTAACGACTCTTGTCCGCTGACATACAGCGCATCGAGCGAGGCCTTGCCACAAACGCCGCAACTGGAGGTCGTGTAAAAGTGCCTTTCGAGCTTATCCATTGCAACATCGACATCCGCCTGCAATTCGACGCGGATAGTATTTTGCAACCCGTCGTTCGCTGCGGGGCCGGTATGCTTTACTGACGTTACCTGGTCGGCAGACTGAATAATGCCCTCGGTTAACAGAAAGCCCAGCGCGAGTTCATTGTCGTCGCCGGGTGTGCGCATAGTGATTGATATGGATTTGGCAGCGGAGCCTGCAGCAGTTGCTGAGCTCAGCTGAATTTCCAGTGGTTCTTCGACGGCGACGCAATCCTGGGTTTCTGTTCGTGTTCCGTCGTTGACCTTGCTGATGTCGATCGCGAGGCTGCTGCCAGTCATCATATTTAGGTCCTGAATTTGGACGGACGAGTATATATCAGGCGGATGCCTGCAATTCGTCGCTGCGGTCTTCTAATATCCGGATATTTGTCGGCGTCGTCCGGCGGCCTCGGTGTCAGTTTCCGTGATCGACTCGCGAATAAGCTGCAATTCTGCGTTGTGCCGCAGGCTAACTACATCGTCAGAAACAGATACGCCGAGACGCTCGAATACGTCATTGGTATCGGGAAATCCCGCAGTATCTGCATGGCGTCGATAGAGCGGCATAAATACCGCTACGCTCGCCAGTGAATCAAATTTCGTGAATAACTCTTTGCCAGTCCAGACGCGATCGGAGGGCAGGCAACAGGCCTGGAATTTTTCGAGAACATCATCCAGGGATTCCTCACCGGCTGAACGTTCGCGCAGTGTCACATCGGCCATCAGGGCAAGGGCCGCGCCGCTCCAGTACACCTTCATCAGGCCGCCTTTGACATCGCGATCAGTCGCCTCGTTGGGTGACAATTCCGGGCGGGACTTACGGCCACGTTCATACCCTTCGTAAAGTTTTTGCCAGGCATACATCTCGTCGTAGGTGCCGGACCGTGCCAGTAGCACATTCTGGTAGTACTGCGAAAAGCCTTCTGATATCCAGCGTTGGCGGCGATCGAGATAGGGCAGCATCAGGTGGCTGAATTCGTGCGTGGCGGTCCAGTCTGCCAGCAAAGCCTCCAGCGGTTGTGTCTGGTCGACATACAACTCAACCGTTTCACCACCGTCACGAACGACGCGCCCAAAAGGAACGGCGCTACGACTGTTCTTGCGATCGCCACCAACTGCAAGGACAACGATTTGCGGTGATGGGTTCGGAAAGCGCCCATACGCAAGGCTGACGTCATGGGCAGTAGCACTGAGCCAACTGGCGATGTCGTCATTGTCCATCTCGTTTACGCCATTGAGGATGCTGACGCGAAGTACGGCGCCCGGTACCTCGAGTTCACGATAGTCGAAGTCGCCAAAGACTGCCGGCGCATAGGCACTCTCGGGTGATCTGGCGAGCAGGTAGGTCGAGCTCGAATTATCGAGTCGTTGCCAGGGAACGGATACCTGCACATCTTTCGGCAAACGGAATTCGACTTCGATTCTGGCGCCGTTTTGCAGCTCCGGCCGCCAAAGCCAGTAAATAGGGGAGGCGATAATGTTGCCGGGCAAGAGCAATTCGCTGTTGCGGTTTTCTTGCGCTGCACGTTGCAGATCGACACTGTAGTTCAGGCAGCTGATGCCATGCTCCGGCAGCATCATGCGGCGGTTGCGCATTTTGATTTGCTGGTCATCATCACAATCGCGAACATCGAGCAGGAACTTGCCAGCCTCACGAGACCTGGCAGTGATGCTGTCAACCGGGTGCTCAAACCTGGCTTCGATTGATAGCCTGCTTAAAGAATAATCGACGGTGACGGTATAGTTGTGGGTAACGGAGGCCGCCAATGCACTGCCACCGAAGCACAACATCGTTGCAGCAGTGAACCACCTGATAACTTGCATGCATCCTGAGTTAGTGTTGGAAATTGTCATTCTCGCCAAAAAATCGAAGGTTATTGCTGGGCTAATCTTCGCCTCGCTAACAATACGCATAATGGACAGACCATGCTGTATACGCTCGATTATGCAGGAGTTGCAGCGCTGTGAAATCCTTGGAACAACGTTTTGTAGATGCGTTCATATTTTCTGTGCGGCCCCTTTTGCGGTGTTTCGTTGTGCTGCCATTCAGGTTCGTCCTGTATGCTTGCATGCAGTACGTATCCTGTTTGACCGCCAATGAAATGCGAACCATTCTCAATTGCAGGACTGTCGCAAATTCGCTTGCACACGCTGGCTGATTTTCGATTAAGATACGCGACGCCCACGCCACGATTTGGGCACTATTTCGTAAAATACTGAGGGAGAATCCTTTGAGTAAGATTGCCAGACGCCAGTTTATCCAGTTATCCGCTGTTGCAGCCGCGGGCTGCCTCGTACGCCCCGGTGCCAATGCTTATGCCCAGGACATGCCGAAAATTGAGGAAAGCGATCCAGTCGCACAATCCCTGAAATATGTGCATGACGCCAGCTCGGTAGATGCTGCATCCAGGGCTAACCCCGCTCCTGAACAGAATTGCGCAAATTGCGCGCTGGTGCAGGGCGCGGACGGTGATGCATGGCGACCCTGCCAGATATTCCCGGGCAAGCTGATCAACGCCAATGGTTGGTGTTCGGTCTGGGCACCAAAAGCCTGAGTATTATCCGCCTCGCCCGAACCCGGGTGGGGCGGAATATTTCTGTGTGACAGAGGGCCAGTTAGCTACACGCTGACCGCCGAGTTAATGTGTTGTCGCAATCAGGCAGCGCATCGTTGTCTTCCCTGTGTACAATTCGCTGCTCACGCCTGAGTGGAGCGATCCATTGTTCGAAACACTAGAGTCGAAACCGGCTGATGCTATTCTGAAACTGATTGCGGAACACCGTGATGATCCGCGTGAAAACAAGATTGACCTTGGTGTTGGCGTCTACCGTGATGCAGACGGCGTTACGCCGATTCTCAAAACCGTCAAAATAGCAGAGCAATGGCTGGTAGATAACCAGTCGAGCAAGGCATATCTCGGCTGTGCCGGCGACCCGGAATTTTGCACAGCAATTCAGAACCTGACCTTTGGTGATGGCTCAGATCAGGATGGGCGCATCACAACGTTGCAAACGCCAGGCGGCTCAGCTGCGCTGCGCGTGGCGGCTGATTTAATCCTGCGCGCTACACCGGATGTCACGATGTGGGTGAGCGATCCTACCTGGAACAACCATGTACCGCTGTTGGGCGGTGCCGGTGTCAAACTGCAGGTATATCCATACTACGATAACGACCAAAACAGCATTCGTTTTGACGCGATGCTCGCAGCGCTTGGCAAGGCGGCAGCGGGCGATCTCGTGCTCCTGCACGGCTGTTGTCACAACCCAACCGGCATGGACCTGACGGTAGAACAATGGCAGCAACTTGCGGACGTTCTTGCAGAGCGCAGTCTCGTACCGTTCATCGACTTTGCTTATCACGGTTTTGCCGTGGATCTTGATGCGGACGCTTATCCGGTGCGCCTGATGTTTGACCGCTTTGCGGAAATGATTGTGGCTAATTCCTGCTCGAAGAACTTCGGGCTATATCGCGATCGTGTTGGTTCACTGTCAATTGTCGGTGCGAGTGCCGAATCAGCCGCCATAGTAAACAGCCAGGCACAAAATATCGTACGGACGCTGTATTCCGTACCGCCGGATCATGGCGGTGCGGTCGTTGCGCGAATTCTCGATGACGACGACTTGCGCTCGACATGGCTGGCAGAGCTTGCCGGCATGCGGCAGCGATTGAAGGATATGCGAAAGCTTTTGGTTGCAGCGCTTGGCGAGGCAGCTCCAGAACACGATTTCTCGCATATCGAGCGAGCGAACGGCATGTTTTGCTATCTGGGTGTGTCAGCAGAACAAGTCGCGCGTCTGAAGCAGGACTACGGCATTTACCTGGTGGATTCCAGTCGTATTAATGTCTGTGGGATCACTCAAGGCAATGTGCGGTATCTCGCCGAGTCGATCGCGGCAGTTCTCTAAAACCGGGGTCGAACCGAGGTTTCTTGAAAAACCTCGGTTCGCCCCCGGTTTTTTTCGTTATTTCGT
>RCNC010000696.1_pt1 | contig 21798 bp, 20 predicted proteins | sample 2041301 | NCBI WGS metagenome assembly RCNC01 (sample SAMN09708231, study PRJNA481090) | Marine sediment metagenome, whole genome shotgun sequencing project. | biome: marine sediment; feature: ocean; material: sediment; isolation source: Sewage treatment plant 13A marine sediment (STP13A) ...
ATATCTGATGCTCGAGAGCTTGTACGCGAGTTGCCAGATCTGCTGCGTTCTGACCTGCTGTAACAGGCAAACGACCTTGTAAAACCAGCGGTCCGCCGTCGAGTTCTTCAGTGACGAAATGCACTGTACTGCCGTGCCATTCATCACCTGCTTCGAGGACGCGTTGATGGGTGTCCAAACCCGGGTAAGCCGGGAGCAAGGCAGGATGAATATTCAGAATCCGGCCTTCGTAGTGCTTTACAAACCAGGGGCTTAAAATGCGCATGAAGCCGGCAAGTAGCAACAGGTCGACGCTGTATTCGTCCAGTGCATTTGCAATAGCCCGATCGAAGGACTCCCTGTTCGGATAGGCTGCGTGTTCGATACAGACACTGGCAATATCGGCATTTGCTGCTCGTTGCAGACCGAATGCATCAGGGCGATTACTAACGACAATGGCAATATCAAGGTCGAGTCGGCCGTCGGCAACTTGATCAATGAATGACTGCAGGTTGCTGCCTGAGCCTGAAATCAAGATTGCGGCGCGACAACGACTATTGCTCAAAGATACTGAACCTCTCCGTCTCCGGCGGCGATTTGACCGAGATGCCACGCGTTTTCGCCGGCGGCCCGGAGGGCATGCAGCGTATCCTCAACATCAGCAGCTGCAACAACGGCGACCATGCCAATACCGCAGTTAAAGGTTCGTCGCATCTCGCTGGTCTCAATATTTCCGGTTTTAGCCAGCCAGTCGAACAAGGGTCCTTGTTGCCAGCTTGAAGTTGCGACTTCCGCGTGCATGCCGTCTGGAAGCACACGTGGCAGGTTTTCGCTGATGCCGCCGCCCGTAATATGTGCCAGACCCTTCACTTTTACGGCCTGCATCAACTCGAGAACAGGCTTAACGTAGATGCGCGTCGGATCAAGGAGAGCATCACTGACGGCGCGGCCATCGATCTGGTCATCGGGCGCCAGCGCGAGCACTTTTCGAACCAGCGAATAGCCGTTGGAATGGACACCGTTCGATGCGAGGCCGATAAGCGCATCGCCAATAGAAATAGTCGATCCGTCAATCATTTCGGCGCGTTCGACAACACCAACGCAAAAGCCGGCAAGATCGTACTCGCCGTGTGGATACATGTCTGGCATTTCTGCCGTTTCGCCGCCAATGAGTGCTGCACCGGATTGCGCGCAACCTTCGGCAATGCCAGCGACGACTTCGGTCGCAGTGTCGACGTCAAGCTGACCGCAGGCGAAATAGTCGAGAAAGAACAGGGGCTCTGCGCCTTGCACCAGGATGTCGTTCACGCACATCGCGACCAGATCGATACCAATGCTGTCGTGCCGATGCAGCTGTTGCGCGATCATCAGTTTCGTACCCACGCCGTCGGTGCCGGATACGAGTACTGGTTCGTGATAACGGCCTGGTGGTAGCGCAAATAATCCACCAAAACCACCCAGACCCGCGAGGACTTCCGGTCGCATGGTTCGTTGGACCAATGGCTTGATTCGTTCGACCAGATCGCTGCCGGCCGCAATATCAACTCCGGCATCTTTATAAGTTAGTGGCTCGCTACTCATTGTCCCTCGAAAATCTCTGTCCCTTGAAATAGGGTCTTAAGAAAAACAGTTGCGGGCGGCGCCCGAATTCGGCGATATAATAGAGCTTGGACACAGATGGGGAAACCATCCTTGCTGAATTCGCGATTTTTTACATTCCCCGCCGTTGCAAAACTGCGGTCTTTTGCATTACGGATATTGCTGTCGATGCTTGTGCTCACCGGCATACCTACGGCATGGGCGGTTGAAGTTGCGACGCTTTATACGGCGCAAGTTGCGCTTGACGAAGAGCAGAATAATCCGCGCCAGGAGGCGTACAAAGCGGCGCTCAGCGAGGTGCTATTGCGCGTTTCCGGAACACAATTGAGCTCAGATCCGGAAATGATCGAGCTGTTGTTCCCGAGCCCGGCGTCATATGTGGTGCAGTTTCGCCCCGGCGAAGAAGAGACTCTATGGGTATCGTTTGACGGCGAGGCGATTGAACAGGTCTTGCGCCAATCCGGACAGACAGTTTGGGGTAGCGAGCGACCAGTTACCCTGATTTGGCTGGCCGTAGATTGGGGGCAGGGAGATCGAGAAATAATTGCCGCCGGCGATCCTGATCAAAGTCGTGACTCGGGACGCTCTATTGATCGCAATCGACTGTTGCGCCAACGAGTTCTGGATATGGCAGAACGTCGCGGGCTGCCTGTGCTGTTCCCATTACTGGATACCGAAGATCAACAAAACGTGACTTTTAGCGATATCTGGGGCGGTTTCGACGAACAGCTGCTGGTGGCGTCAGAGCGTTACGAAGCAGATTCCGTTCTGGTGGGGCGTATCCGACCCGAGTCGAACCAGCGTCATCGCTGGAATTACTATTTTGCAGAGGACGAGCGCATTTGGAACGGTGAGCCCGAATTGGTTCTGGGGTTGGTAGCAGACCAGCTGGCCGATGAATTCGCCATTAGCGGCGATGCACCGCTGGAATATGTCGACCTAAATGTGTCCGGAATTGATTCGGTGGAGGCATACGCAGAAATGCAAAACATGCTTGCGGCGACGAACGTGATCGAGAGCTTTACGATTAGTGAGGTCGTCGGGGATCGAATCCGATACCGGGTTGAGGCTCTAGGTGGCCTGGATAGATTGCGTCGGGCGTTGCGGTTCAACGGCCTGATCGAGCAAAATGGCTTCGACGGCGACCGAATTCCGATAGAGTCTCTGGATTCGACAATGAATGCGTCGCTGGAATTCTTCTATAGCCCCGAATAATAAAAAGCAGTTACACGTCCAATGTCACTAAGCTGGTTACCTAACGCCATATCGATATCACGAATCGCTTTGATTTTGCCGATTCTGTGGTTGTTCGTGAACGAACAATTCGGCTGGGCGCTGGGGCTTGTCCTTGCAGCAGGCATCTCGGATGGCATTGATGGTTATCTGGCGAAAAAATTCCACTGGGATACGCGACTTGGGGCTTTTCTCGATCCGGCGGGCGATAAATTGCTCATCGCATGGTCCTACGGAACGTTGGCATTCTTGGGGCATATTCCAGTCTGGCTGGCATTTATCGTCATTTTTCGCGACGTGGTCATCGTGGCAGGATTCTTCATATACCAATATCTGGTAGGCCGGCTCGACGGTGAGCCAACACGCATCAGCAAACTCAATACTGGACTCGAATTCCTGTTCCTGGTGCTCGTGATCTTTAAGGCGGGCTACGACTGGCCAGACGACATCACTATTACGGTACTCGGTGCATCTGTTCTGGTCACGGTGGTTATCAGCGGCTACGACTACGTTTCGAACTGGATTCGCAGCGCCCGATCGGAGACTTAAATTATGGCTGAAGATCAACGTATTAACTGGTTGATAGCTGTTGCACTGTTTGGCGGGTTGCTCTATCTGCTCGCGCCGGTTCTGACGCCATTCGTTGCCGCCGCCTTGCTCGCCTACATCGGCGACCCGTTGGCGGATCGACTGGAACGGCTGAAATTGCCACGCACGCTAGCGGTGGTCGCCGTCTTTCTACTTACCATCCTGGTATTGGCGCTACTGGTTTTGCTGGTAGGGCCTCTGATTCAGTCGCAAATTTCGGCGTTGTTTTCTGCGCTACCCGAGATAGTCGCCAGTGTCGAGGAAGTCTGGCTACCGCGGATCATGGGTTTTATGGGTGTCGAGTACGGCGATGATGTCGGTATTGGCGCTTTCCTGGCTCGCTACAGCGACACGGCCGGCACCTGGGCTGCGACCATTCTGATGTCGGTATCGAAGTCGGGCGGCGCAGTGGCAACGGCGGTATTGAGTCTATTCCTTATCCCGATACTGACGTTTTATTTATTGCGTGACTGGGACCGGATCCTGTCGCATGTCAGCGCGCTTATTCCTTCTAGATTGCGCTCGACAGTATTCCAACTTGCTCGTGACACGGACGAAGTCCTCGGCGCGTTTTTTCGTGGCCAATTGCTCGTAATGTTCGCGCTCGCAGTAATCTACTCGACCGGTCTGAGTCTGGTCGGGCTAAAATACGCAGTCGCAATCGGTGTTGTGTCGGGATTGGTTAGCTTTGTGCCGTATCTGGGTTTCGTATTTGGCATCGGTCTGGCGGGACTTACCGTGGCACTCGAGCCAAATCCCCTGTGGTTAATGATTGGTGTCGTCGCCACATTTACGATCGCGCAACTTCTGGAGGGTTCGTTCCTGACACCAAAATTAGTTGGCGATCGCATCGGTTTGCATCCGGTAATCATCATTTTCGCGGTCGCAGCCGGCGGACAACTGTTCGGGTTCTTCGGTATCTTGCTGGCGTTGCCGGCGGCAGCAGTATTGTCGGTTCTGGTACGTTTCGCTTATGACCGTTATCTAAAAGAACATCCACAAATCGAACTATGAGCCAACTGGCCTTGCCATTACGCCTTGCGGACCACGCGGTATTCGCAAGCTACCTCGCAGCTGGCAACGAAACCCTGCTTGCGACCTTACGCAATCTTGCACAAGGCGGTAACGGCGCGGGCTGTTGGTTATGGGGCGCAACTGCCACAGGCAAGACGCACTTGCTGCAGGCAGTATGTGAAGAGGCGGGGGACGATTCGGCCTATATTCCACTGAGCCTGTTTGGCGGTACATCCCCGGAAATTCTTGACGGACTGGAGAATCGCGGCCTGATCTGCATCGATGATATTCATCTGGTCGCCGGCAAACCCGATTGGGAGCACGCGCTGTTCGTACTCTACAACCAGGTATTGGCGACTGAGGGTCGGCTCATCGTCACGGCGACGGCCGCGCCGCGATCCGCTGGTTTTGAACTTGCAGACCTGGAAAGCCGCCTTAGCCAGCTGCCGATTTTTCAGGTACAGCCCCTGGGCGATGACGAAACGCGACAAGCGCTGCAATTACGAGCCGCTCAGCGCGGCCTTGATTTGCCGGACGAAACGGCAAGCTTCTTGCTCAAGAGAAGTCGCAGGGATATGGCGAGCTTGTACAGTGTTCTCGACAAGTTAGACGACGAGGCCCTGCGCGCGCAACGCAGACTCACTATCCCGTTCGTCAAAGAAGTGCTGGAAAAGCCTTAGACGGGGTCATGCAAGCTTGTGTGCGATTGTCGCGACGCGTTTCCCCAACGCACGTGCAAGTTCGCGCTCGTGCTCCGACAAAGCATCGACATTGCTTCCCCACGTTACGTGGCTGGCACCGTATGGCGTGCCGCCCGATGTCGTTGTGACCAGTGCTTCTTCCGTATAAGGAATGCCTGTAATCAACATACCGTGATGCAGCAACGGAATGGCCATGGTGAGAAGTGTTGTTTCCTGACCGCCGTGTAACGATGACGTTGATGTAAAAAGTCCGGCGGGTTTGCCGCTGGCTGCGCCGGCTAGCCACTCGCCCGCGGTGCCGTCCAGAAAATACTTCAAGGGTGCCGCCATATTGCCGAAGCAAGTTGGGCTACCCATGACCAGGCCACTGCATTCGGCGAGGTCGGTCGGCGCGGCATAGGGTGGCCCGGAATCGGGAATTTCACTCTCGACGCTCTCGCTGACTGTCGACACCGCTGGCACTGTTCGCAAGCGTGATGCCATGCCGGCTACCGAATCGACGCCAATACAGACTTCGCGCGCCAGTGCTTCTGTTGCGCCGTGTTTGGAATAGTACAAAACCAGAATTTCACTCATGTATTTCGGCCCTGGATCAGCGTTAGAACATTTTCAGGCGGCCTGCCGACGACGGCCCTGTCATTTTCGTCGTCAACGACGATCGGTCGCTCCAGCGTCTTCGGATTAGACTCAATCCATGCGGCGAGGGCGGCGTCATCGGCGAGATCCGGAAGGTCAGTCGCGTTTTTGAACTCATCTTCGCCGCGGCGCAGCAACTCAGCCACAGGGACATCAAGCAAACCAGCCATGCGTGCAATTCGATCTGCATTCGGGGCATTTTTCAGGTATTCGACGATTGCAGGCTCAACACCGGACTCCCGTAGCAATTCCAGAGTTCTTCGCGATTTTGAGCAGCGCGGGTTGTGGTAAATCGTAAGCATTTGCAGGTTTCCTTGACGGCGTGGCCGCGCAATTGGTAGCTTTGTCGGGTTACGGATTATTAGAATAACAATGCTAGCTACCCGTTTGTCACATTTCCTGCGAGTCACCATGCTCGCGGCCCTGTTGGCCGTCGCCGGATGCCAAAGTGCGCCCGTTCAGGAAATGAGCGACGCCCGGCAAGCCATTAGCGTTGCACAGAAGGCCGGTGCACAGGATCTTGCGGCGAGCGACCTTCAGGCGGCCATGGAGTATCTGGAAAGCGCCGAGGGTTTTATTAGCCAGCGTCAGTACGATATGGCGCGTCGTGACGCAGTAAATGCGAAAGCGAGTGCCCTTGACGCTTTGCGACTCAGCTCTGCCGATCAGCCCTGAAACCACTTCCCGCTGAGCTTATCGATAACCTTGTTCGGGTATTTTCGTTGCCCGAGGCTGCCGTTGTAACGACCCAAAGCGCGCCTTAAGTCGCCGTTTTCCTTGTCGAGATAGAACTTCAGGATCGTACAGCCATAGCGAAGATTGGTCTCAAGGTGATTGAGGTTGTCATCCGGTCTGCCAATTTCGTCGCGCCAAAATGGCATGATCTGCATCAGTCCAAGCGCGCCCGCGACCGAAACGGCGTAAGTATCAAAATTACTTTCGACCTCGATAACAGCGAGAACCAATTCGGGTTCCAGGCCAGCGATCGAGGCTTCATAGTGAACGCGCGTCAAAATCCGCATGCGCTCGTCAGGGTCTTTCACCTGACGTTGCAGGCGTCGCGACATATCGGCTAACCAGACCTCGGCGGCGAAGCGATCATCGAAACTGTCCGCTGTGTTCGCCGCGGCGCGCAGAGCTTCCAGTAGCTCAGGGTCCGGCGCTTGTTGCGCTCGCGCGTCTGCCGGCGCGATGAGCAGCGCCGCCAGGCAAAGCGATAAAATGAAGCGTCCGATCAGCATAACCATGATTTATTATAATGGAATTAGAAGCTTAGCACTTACTCTTTAAGTAATTTGAGAGCAGCAGCACGTTTCAGATTACGCGCTTCGTCATCCCGTCGATGACGATATTCAAGCTCTCCTGCGGCCAGCCCGCGTTCTGCGACGACAATTCTGTGCGGAATGCCGATGAGCTCCGCGTCCGCAAATTTGACCCCGGGGCGTACATCACGATCGTCATACAACACGTCGAGGCCCATGCCTTGCATCTCGGCATAGAGCTCTTCCGCCGCTGCGCGCACGATTTCCGAGCGTTGCAGATTGATGGGCACCAAAACAACATCGAACGGAGCGATTGGCTCCGGCCAGATTATGCCGTTGGCATCGTGATTTTGCTCAATGGCTGCTCCGACAATGCGAGTTATGCCGATGCCATAGCAGCCCATTGGCATTTTTTTGTCTTTGCCGTCCTGATCCTGAACGGTTGCTCCCATAGCCTCGCTGTACTTGGTGCCAAGCTGGAAGATATGCCCGACCTCGATGCCACGTGCGATCTTGAGCTTGCTTGAGCCGCCGGGTACCGGGTCGCCCGCGACGACATTTCGAATATCCACGGTTTCCGGTTCGGGCAAGTCACGGCCAAAATTGACGCCGGTATAGTGCTGCGCAACTTCGTTCGCACCGCAGCTAAAGTCGGACAAAGCGCCAACAGCGTGATCGAAAAAGACCGGTAACTCGATGCCGACCGGACCCAATGAGCCAGGCTCACTGCCCGTGGCTTTCTTGATTGTGTCCACGTCAGCCATGCTGAGAGGTGAGGCCACACCATCCAGTTTTTGTGCCTTGACCGCATTCAGTACGTGATCGCCGCGTAACACCAGAGCAACCGGACCGTTGTCGCCGTCGACTATCAGCGTTTTGATGGTTTCTGCCGCCGATACTTTGAGCATTTTGCACAGGTCGTCGATTGTTCGAATACCGGGCGTCGGGATTTTCTCCATGCTCTGCGTTGCGTCCGCACGAGCATCTGCTGCAGGTAAGGTCGCAGCTGTCTCTATATTCGAGGCGTAATCGTCATCATCACTGTAGGCGATCGCATCTTCGCCGGAATCAGCGATGACATGAAACTCCTGTGATTTATTGCCGCCTATCTCGCCGCTATCTGCCCAAACGACGCGAAAATCCAGGCCTAGCCGCGTAAATATTGCGGTGTAGGCAGCGTGCATCTTTTGATAGGACACTTCGAGGCCGGCGTCGTCGATATCGAAGGAGTAAGCGTCTTTCATTATGAATTCGCGTGAGCGCATTACACCGAAGCGCGGACGAATCTCATCACGGAATTTAGTTTGCACCTGATAGAAGTTGATCGGCAGCTGCTTGTAACTACGTAGTTCACGACGTGCGATATCGGTAATAACTTCTTCATGGGTTGGCCCATAGCAGAACTCGCGGCCGTGGCGATCAGACATGCGCAGCAGCAGCGGGCCGTATTTGTCCCAACGACCGGTTTCCTGCCAGAGTTCTGCAGGATGTACAGAGGGCATCAGCAACTCGTGCGCGCCGGCGCGATTCATTTCCTCGCGCACGATGTTCTCGATCTTGCGTAGCACTCGAACGCCAATCGGCATCCAGGTGAACAGGCCCGACGCGAGGCGACGAATCAACCCTGCTCGTAGCATTAACTGATGACTGACGATTTCTGCCTCGGCAGGAACCTCTTTGAGTGTCGTCAGACCAAATTCGGAAAATCGCATGACTTACGTACCTTGATCGCATTAGCGGAAACTGTAAGGCGCGAATTCTAGAGCATTAATTACTCAATTTGTGGCTAATGTGAGCACACCGTATTGACAGTTGCTGCAAAGCAGGGGATTGTCGCGGCTGTTTGCATCAGGCAATAGCCCGTGGAAGGAAGAAGAAACACGTTTGTTGCACAGGAAGGCGTCCCGTTCCTGTTGCTCGTAGCCGCCGCATTTGTTGCGGCGCTGCGCTATCTGGACATCGTATTTGCAGTGCCAGCCGGGCTGCTATTGGTTGCTCTGTACCTGTTGTTTCGCGATCCGCGTCGACTGCTGCCATCTGCCCCACTGGGTGTGGTCAGTCCCGTCGACGGCAAAGTAGTAGCGGTAGATAGGGTAGACACAGGCGTCCTGCACGGTGAGGCGCATCGAATTCGCATTGAAATCGATAGTTTCGGGACCTACACGGCGCGCGCACCGGTTGAGGGTAAGGTCATGAATCTGCGCTCGGTTGCTGAGGATCAGGCGGTCGATTACGAAACCAACGCGCTCTGGGTGCAGACGGACGAGGGTGATGACGTTGTGCTGCAATTCATGGACTATCGCCTGGGTCTTGCGCCACGCGCGATTGTGCAATTTGGTGAACGAGTGGGGCAGGGTAGGCGCTGCGCTTTGCTCAGGCTAACGCGCTACGCTGAGGTACATTTGCCCGTTTCTAGCAGCGTGCTTGTTGAGCCGGGCCAGATAGTGGTTGCAGGATCTGACCTGATCGCTAAATTACTGCACCGCTAAGTGAAATACGGCATTCGCCGTGGCAGACTAGCGAGCTTACGCCTGCAAGGGAATTCGAAGTGATCCAGACAGAACATCAGCGCCGTGCCTATCTTAAGGCACTCGAAATTGATGTCTGGGTGCCCAGCGACCAGCCGGAGCTCAGTAAGGCTGCTGTCGTGGAGCACGAAAGTGTCGATGCTATGGGCTGGCCTGAGCTGCGTACCTGTGTATCGGAATGTACTCGCTGTCCGCTGCACAGCAGCCGCACACAAACGGTCTTCGGTGTAGGCAGTGAGAATGCCGACTGGCTGATAGTGGGCGAAGCGCCGGGTGCGGAGGAAGACCGGCGTGGCGAGCCATTTGTCGGCCGAGCCGGGCAGTTGCTGACAGAAATGTTGCGCGCTGCCGGTCAGGATCGCGAGCAGGTGTTCATCGCAAATATCCTGAAATGTCGCCCGCCGAATAACCGCGATCCCGAGGTGGAGGAATCCGCTGCATGTCGCCGTTATCTGGAGCGGCAAATCGCGTTGCTTCAGCCGAAGATAATTTTGGCGGTCGGCCGAGTCGCCGCGCAGCAGTTGCTTGCAACGGATACGCCGGTGGGCCAGTTACGCGGCCAGTTGCATCATCTCGATAAGATACCCGTGGTGGTGACGTATCACCCGGCGTATCTCTTGCGCAGCCCGACACAGAAGCGCAAGGCGTGGCAGGATATTTGTCTGGCAATGGATGTTGCTGCAGGGCGTACCGCATGATTACGCCAATTCGCGAAGCTCAGGTATTCATTCGGAGCATGACCCATGAAGATTTGTCGGTGGTCTCGGATATTGAACGGCAAAGTTATGATTTTCCGTGGAGTCACGGTGTATTTCGCGACTGCTTGCTAGCGGGTTATCAATGTGTCGTATTGGAGCGTAACAATGACGTTGTCGGTTACAGTATTTTGTCCATCGCGGCCGGAGAGGCGCATATCCTGAATATTTGTCTTCATCCAACGTACCGGTCAATGGGCTATGGGGAGAAACTGCTCGATGAAATCCTGTTCCGAGCTCGTTCGACGTCCGTACGACAGATCTTTCTCGAGGTTCGTCCATCGAACCAGCATGCGCTGGCGCTTTATCGGAAAAAAGATTTTCACAAAGTCGCGGACCGACCGGCGTACTACCAGGCTTCGAAAGGTCGCGAAGACGCAAATGTTCTGGTCAAGAAGCTGACGTCTGACAGCTGACGCTGTTAGAGCACTCACTCATGTCTCAGATCTCCGATCAGGTTAGCAAGCGGCGTACGTTCGCGATCATCTCCCATCCCGATGCGGGCAAGACGACGCTAACGGAGAAGCTGCTTTTATTCGGTGGCGCAATTAAGCTCGCCGGAACCGTAAAGGGCCGCAAGGCGACTCGCCACGCAACATCTGACTGGATGGCATTGGAGCAGCAACGTGGAATTTCAATCACGTCGTCTGTTATGCAGTTCCCCTACCAGGATCATGTGATTAATCTTCTTGATACGCCCGGTCATGAAGATTTTTCTGAAGATACCTACCGAACATTGACGGCGGTCGATTCAGCTCTAATGGTGATCGATTGCGCCAAGGGCGTAGAGAAACGCACGATTAAGCTAATGGAGGTGTGTCGCTTGCGTGATACGCCGATCATGACCTTTATCAACAAGCTCGACCGCGATGGCAGAGAGCCGATCGATTTGATGGACGAAATTGAATCGATTCTGAAGATCCAGTGCTCGCCTATTACCTGGCCAATTGGCATGGGAAGATCGTTAAAAGGCGTATATCACCTGTTGCAGGATCGTATCTATCTCTACGAGAATGTTGGCCGGCAAAAGAAATCCGGGCAGACAATTATTGATGGCTTGCACTCTGATCTTGCCACCGAAGCGTTAGGCGACGATGCCGATAGATTTCGCGATGAAGTCGAACTGGTCAAGGGCGCCTGCCCGGAGCTCGACGTTGATAAATATCTGGCGGGGCAGCAGTCGCCCGTATTCTTCGGTTCGGCGCTCGCCAATTTCGGCGTTAAGGAATTGCTGGATGAGTTTGTGCAACATGCGCCGAGACCATTGCCGCGCGTTACAGATCAACGTGTCGTAGAACCTGACGAAGACACGCTAAGCGGCTTCGTATTCAAGATTCAGGCAAATATGGATCCTGGGCATCGTGATCGCATCGCTTTCATGCGTATTTGTTCGGGCGAATTTCGAAATGGCCAGAAAATCCTGCATGTGCGCTCCGGCAAAGAGATGAAAATTGCGGACGCGATTACCTTCATGGCCGCAGACCGGCAACACGCTGAGCTGGCGTATGCCGGTGACATCATCGGCCTGCACAATCACGGCACAATTAATATCGGTGACAGTTTCAGCGAAGGTGAGCAGTTAAGATTTTCCGGCATACCGAACTTTGCGCCGGAAATGTTCCGCCGCGCCGTCCTGAAAGATCCGCTCCGACTAAAGGCATTGCATAAAGGCTTAGCGCAACTGTGCGAGGAGGGTGCGACACAGTTGTTCAAACCGATGCGAAATAATGACCTGATCCTTGGCGCTATCGGACAGTTGCAGTTTGACGTTGTCGCGCATCGTCTGAAGGATGAATACAAGGTTGAATGCCAGTTCGAGGCGATCAATGTTGCAACGGCTCGCTGGGTGGCATGCGAAGATGAAAAAATGCTGGCCGATTTTGAGCGTAAGGCGCACGATAATCTGGCCTTTGATCACGGCGACAGACTGGTTTATATCGCGCCAACGCGGGTTAATCTGAATCTGACGGAGGAGCGCTGGCCGGACATCGAGTTTCAGAAGACACGTGAGCATTAATGACTAACCGTAAGGTCATCGCCTGGGCGTTGTATGACTGGGCAAATTCAGCGTTCGCTTTGAGCGTTCTGGCCGTACTTTTCCCTATTTTTCTTGGCAGTTACTGGAGCGTTGGTGACACGGGCGCATCCGTGACGGCTCGCTTGGGATTCATTACTGCGGCGGCAGCGTTGATCGTAAGTCTGGCATCCCCAGTGCTTGGTGCTATTGCTGATTCCGGTGGTTATCGCAAACGCTTTCTCATCGTACTAGCGCTGACAGGCGCTGGCATGACTGCGGCTTTGGCATTGCCGGGAGAAGGTAGCTGGCCCTGGGCGCTCGCCCTCTACTTGGTGGCGTCAATCGGTTTCTACGGTTCAACCGTTTTCTACGACTCACTGCTGGTCGACGTCGCTGAGCCAGAAAACTATGATTTTGTATCGACGTTGGGATACTCGCTCGGCTATCTCGGCGGAGCATTACTGCTTGCGCTGCATGTTTGGATGCTGAAGTCGCCAGCGACATTCGGTATGTCTGACAGTTCTGAAGTAATCAAATTTGCGTTCATATCTGTTGGTGCCTGGTGGGCAATTTTTCTGATTCCGCTGCTTATTCTGGTGCCGGAAAAGCGCAAGATTGCGTTAACCTCCCGCCATATAGTCAAAGCCGCATTTCGAGAATTGGCGTCAACGATTTCGCATGTTCGGCAATATCGCAATATCGTCAATTTCCTGATCGCCTACTGGTTGTACATCGGTGGAGTCTTTACTGTTATTTCGATGGCTGCCAACTACGGTCAGCGACTCGGTTTTGACGATTCCGATCTCGTACTGGCATTCATGATCACCAATCTTGCCGGCTTTCCGGCAACAATCCTGTACGGTCTTCTCGGTCAGAAATTCGGTGCTCGGTTTGGAATTTATCTGGGCTTAGCGATTTACGTATTGGTGTCGAGTTGGGCAGTATTCATGACGGACATTCGGCAGTTCTACGTCATGGCTATCATCGTGGGGTGCATCCAGGGTGGCGTGCAAGGCTTGAGCCGCTCCTATTACGCGTCGTTAATCCCGAAAGATCAGCCGGGTGAGTTTTTCGGTTTCTACAATATGATGACCAAGTTTTCGCACGTCATCGGGCCGACGGTGGTGGGAATTTCGGCATTGATGTCGAATACCCCGGGGATTGTGCTGGTCGTACTGCTGCCGTTGTTTATCGTCGGCGGTCTTTTGCTGACTAGAGTTGACTAACTCTATGTTGTAGTCGCTGCAGCGACTGCTCATCGGGAGCGCCGTAGCGGGCCGCCAGATATTCTGTTGTAACAGCGTCGATCGCATCGTCATCCAATGCGGATTCGGAACGTGCTCGTGCGGCGAAGGATGCTGGACTTTCTCCCACCGTAATTGTTATGCCGGTTTTATTCACGAATGTTTTGTACAAAATAGCGGCCCTATCGGGGCGTGGTGGGCGATAACGCATCGCCAGAAGAAGACTGATCAAGATAACCATAGCAATGACCAGGCCAAGCATTGTCAGCATCATTTTTCGCCAATCGGGATTGTTCATGCCGAGCCATTGCATTAGCTCGTTTTGCTTGTCCGGTCCATAGCCAAGAACCAGGTCATTCCACTTTGCATTGATCGCGTCCCAGGACAGGCCCAAGTCGTGCAAGAAGGCGGACGGCGCAAATAGGCCCCATGCAGCCCCAGCGCCGTTCAGCATCGAACCGCTCATACCTGCGTCAATGCGCTCCGGAGCGACCGCGGCAGTTGGGTCCACACGGTACCAGCCGATGCCCGGCATCCAGACCTCTGTCCAGGCGTGTGCATCAGACTGTCGCACGATCAAATGCCCGGCCTTGGGGTTGAGTTCGCCACCCTGATAGCCGAGGACGATGCGTGCCGGAATGCCGACCGAGCGCATCATGACGGCGAATGCTGACGCGTAGTGCTCGCAAAACCCTTGTTGTGTATTGAATAGGAAGCTGTCCACAGGGTTGTTGCCTAGCGCGGGTGGCTCTAACGTGTAGTAGTACTCTTCCTGGTGAAATTTGCGCAACACCGCATCTACATAGTTTTCCTGGCTGCCGGCTTTAGCAAACATTTGTTGCGCCAACTCGGTTGTTCTTGGATTGCTGCCTGGCGGCAGGCGCAAATACCAATCGGTCGTCGCGTCACGCATCTCTATGTCGGTTCGATATTCAGTGTAGGAGACTGCCTCGTAAACGACGCGTTGATCGATGGGTAGTTCGCGTGACAGCTGTTGCTCTCGGCCCATCGATGTCCTCGCCAGTGACCAGGTGTACGGAATGTCGAGCGCGAATACCCATTGTTGCCGCGTTGGCTCCAGTGCAACGGAGTAGTTGATCGGAGCGCCGCTTACGATGATCTTGTCGCGTTCTCGTTGATTGTTACCAACCATGGCTTCGTTGCCGGACCAGGTGCGGCCGTTAAAACGATGCAATACGAGTCCACGCCAATATCGATCTCGTGGTTCCGGAATAGTGCCGTCGAACGTGACACGAAACGCGAGCTCATCCGATAGTGACAACGAACTTATATCGCCGGGACTCATTGTGTCGCTAAGACCGGATGTACCGGAACTGGTGTCGATCGGCACTGCCCAGAACGGTGTTGCAATACGAGGAAAGAAAACCCACATCGTCAGCGCCAAAGGTAGTGCATATAGAACGAGACGCCCACTTGTTCGGAAGCTACGCGCAGCAGATTCAGAGCGGGTCGCTGACATACGTAGCCACGCAGTCATGATGAGCAATACTGCCACCATTAAATAGGGCAATGACCAAAAATACTGTTCACGCAACAGCGATGACATGACAAGAAATATGGAAATGAATAGGAGTACGAACTGATCGCGCCGCTTGCGTGTCTCGAGTAGCTTTAGCGCGGCCATGATCGCGAGCAGGGCCGAGCCAGGACCGACACCACTAACGGACGAGTAGGTCATGAGTACGCCCAGAAAGCAGGTCAGGGCGAGTAGTGCACGAAACCAGGTAGACGGCAACAGCATGCGACGCTTCTCGATTGCGTATCGCCAGGCAGAACAAGCGACAAATGCCACCGTTATCCAGATAGGGAGAAACTGCACGTGCGGCGCGATCGCCAGCGCCAGCGCGGCTAACGTCCAGGGCAGGCTGGCGAGTAGTGAGCCGTCTGTACCGCGAGGCTTAGCCATTCGCGTCGCCCAAGCCATACAAGGCCAGCGCCTCAAGACATTGCTGGCGTTGCGCCTCACCGTGTGCAGGTGAAAACTCCTTGCCCGGCAGTCGCAGGCCGTAATCGGCACGGGATTGATCTGTGTCAGTTATCCAGCGAGTCAGAATGGAAAGGCGCTGTTCCACATCGTCTGCGGGCACTGCATTGAAGTCGAACCATTGGCTGCTGGTATCCGCGCCTGCAAATTGTTTCGACAGCAATTGGCCACTGCGCGCGTACGCTTTCCAGGCAACATTTCGTGGCGAGTCGCCTTCCTGAAACCTGCGCAAACCAGCGAAATCCTCTTCGCCGCGAGCATCGTGCTGGCGGTGGCCCTGTGCGGTCTGGGTTGGCGGCGGACGCGGCGCATCTTCGGCGGCTTGCGGATAGACGAGCCCGCGAAGATTCATATGCAGCCAGGCCCAGGAGCGGAACAATTCGAATGGAAAGAAAGTCCGAATGCCGAAGCGCTCAAGTTGAATCCAGCCGCGACGGTCCGTTTTGACAACGAGAGAAAACACTTTGCTCTCGCCTGGCGGCAGGTCGTGCACCTCGCTGACCGACTTGTCGGAATAAAGCATTACGCCGTGGCGAGGGTTCTTGCTGTGGTTGGTGACGGCGATTCGAAACTGCGCCGACTGGCCGGCATATACGGGTTCGACGCCGGCGAAACTAAGCTCGAGGCTGACCAGGTTGCGCTGGCATTGATGCATTGCTACGAACCCGAGTCCGGCAAGCATGAATGTGAGCACGAACGACAGATTGTTGTTGTAGTTCATCGAACCTAACAACATTGCAAACGACATCAGGCCATAGATGAGTCCGACGCCGGTCGGCAAGATGTATACGCGGCCGGGACTTAAAGTGGTAACGGTTGAATCGATACCCTGTCGATTCTTGGCCCAACGTTGCACCCGCTTATTAGCAGCGGATGAAATTCCCGAGGCGAATCGGGCTTTAGGGAATGGCCACTGTATCGAGGACATGCTGGCAAAGCTCGGCTGCGGAACGATAGCTGGTGTTACCAGCGGGTTTCAGGCGATGCCCGGCGACTGCCGCAAACACGGCTTGAATGTCGTCGGGATAAACACCGGAGTGGTTGTGCACGAACGCGTGCGATTTTGCTGCTGCCGCAAGTGCAAGGGCACCCCGCGGTGATAAACCAATGTCGATGTCCGGAGACTCACGCGTAAGTCGCACCAGTTCCTGAATGTAGTCGACCAAGGGGTCGCTCATATGCATCTTAGCCGCTGCTTTTTGTAATTCGCGCAGGACATCCGGCGTCAACTCAGCAGCTACGTCTTCGAGCATCGTGCGGCGATCTTCGCCAATAAGCAGCTCACGTTCGCTTTCGGCGTCCGGGTAGCCAAGCTCCAGGCGCATCAGGAAACGGTCAAGTTGTGACTCGGGCAGTGGAAAAGTACCGATCTGATCCGCCGGGTTCTGTGTGGCGACGACAAAAAACGGCTCCGGCAGAGCACGAGTATTGCCATCGACACTGACCTGGTATTCCTCCATCGCCTCGAGCAACGCGCTTTGTGCCTTAGGCGTCGCTCGATTAACCTCATCGGCCAGAATTAGCTGCGAGAAGATGGGCCCGGGCTGAAATTCGAATTCGCCTTTCGCTTGTTTGAATATTGATACGCCGACGATGTCCGCAGGTAAAAGATCGCTGGTGAACTGAATGCGGCGAAAACTGAGCCCGAGAACTCGTGCGAGTGCTTGGGCGAGCATGGTCTTGCCAAGGCCTGGGAGATCTTCAATTAGCAAATGTCCTCGGCCGAGTAAGCAGGACATCGCGAGGCCGATCTGTTGGTCCTTGCCAAGAATGATACTACCCAGCGCTTTGCGGGCAGCGTCAAGTGCGACGCGATTTGCGTCTTTGCTTAAAGGCAATTTTTCGATGGTGTTTCCGCCCGGCATAGGGTTCTCCTGCTTAGCCTTATATCGTCGCGGATAGTCGTGACGATTGCACTTCAAGCGGGCAGGATTGTGATGCAGTTATCAGAAAACCCGCAGGTCTAGTCGAGCTCCGTCAGTTTTTCGAGCTGCTCTGTCAATTGCGCAATCGTTTTCTCGAAATCAACGGCGCGCTGCTTTTCCTGTGTGACCACGTCGGCAGGCGCATTGTTCACAAAATTTGCGTTGCCGAGTTTGCCCTGAGTCTTCGCAAGATCGACGTTGGCGCGCTGCATCTGCTTTTCTAGGCGCGCGCGTTCGGCTTCTATGTCGATCAGGCCTTTCATGGGCACTAGCAATCGAACGTCGCCGAGCAGGGCAGTCGCAGCGGTCGGCGGTTCTTGTCCCTGTTCCAGAGTAGTAATCGATTCGACCCGTCCAACACGTTGCAACAAGTGCATGAATTTCGTGGCGCGTGACTGATCGTCAGCGGCTGCGTTTTGCAATATTACCGGCAACGGTTTTCCCGGTGATATATCCATTTCGCCTCGAATTTGCCGAATTCCCAGTATGAACTGCCGCACCCATTCGATATCCGCTTCGGCGTCTTCGTGCGCTGTCTCTTGGTCGACAGTTGGGAACGGCTGCAACATGATCGTGTCGCCTTCGGCGCCGGCGCGCGGGGCAACCTGCTGCCATATTTCTTCGGTGACAAACGGAATGATCGGATGCAGCAGACGCAAGAGAGATTCCAACACCGTAATCAGTGTGCGACGCGTACCGCGTTTCGCGGCTTCGGAGGCATCGTCAGATTGCAGAACAGGTTTCGACAATTCCAGATACCAGTCGCAAAACTCATGCCATGTGAATTCGTACATTGCCTGTGCGGCGAGATCGAGGCGGTATACCGCCATTTGCTCGTGCACCACAGTGACGGCGTGATCAAGACGTGCCTGGATCCAATGATCCGCAGCGCTTAGCTCAATTTCGCCTTCGTCCATCTCTTCTGTATTCATCAATACGTAGCGCGCGGCATTCCACAACTTGTTGCAGAAGTTCTTGTAGCCGTCGATACGTCCCAGATCAAAGCGAATATCGCGGCCGGTTGTTGCCAGCGCCGCGAACGTGAAACGTAACGCATCGCAACCGTAAGCATTGATGCCGTCCGGGAACTGTTTGCGTGTCGACTTTTCGATTGCAGGTTTTAGATGGTCCTGCATCAATCCGGAGGTGCGTTTTGCCAGCAATGATTCGAGGTCGATGCCATCAATCAGATCGAGCGGGTCCAGGGTATTGCCCTTGGACTTCGACATCTTCTGTCCTTCCTGATCGCGAATCAGGCCGTGGATATAGACCTCGCGAAACGGCACGTCGCCCATGAACTTGATTCCCATCATGATCATGCGCGCTACCCAGAAGAAAATAATATCGAAACCGGTGACGAGAACGCTGCCGGGATAGAATTTTTCGACTTCTGCGGTTTCGTCCGGCCAACCCAGAGTACTGAAGGGCCATAAAGCAGAAGAAAACCACGTGTCCAAAACATCGTCGTCCTGACGCAGTGCGACATCGTTTGCCAAATTGTGTTTTTCGCGGACGTCAGCTTCGGAGCGGCCGACGTAAATCTTGCCGTCCTTGTCGTACCAGGCGGGGATGCGATGTCCCCACCAGAGTTGTCGGCTGATACACCAGTCCTGAATGTTGTACATCCAGTCGTAGTAGGTCTTCGACCAGTTTTCGGGTACGAACTTGATTTGACCCGATTTGACCGCCTCGATCGCCGGTTTTGCCAACGGCTCGATCTTCACATACCACTGATCCGTCAGATACGGCTCAACGACGGCGCCGCTGCGGTCGCCACGTGGAATCTTGACGACGTAGTCTTCGATTTTGTCGAGCAAGCCCAACGCTTCGAATTCAGCGACGATTTTCTTACGCGCATCGAATCGATCAAGTCCGCGATAATCTTCGGCAACGTCATCGGACATCGAGGCGTCGTCGGTCAATACGTTGTAGATCGGCAGGTCGTGTCGTTTGCCGATCTCGTAATCGTTGAAGTCATGGGCCGGCGTAATCTTGACGCAGCCGGTGCCGAATTCCGCTTCGACGTAGTCATCCGCGATTATAGGAATGCGTCGAGCAACGATCGGCAGCAGAATTTCCTCGCCTACGAGGTGTTTGTAGCGCTCATCGTCGGGATGTACTGCGACCGCGCTGTCGCCGAGCATCGTTTCAGGGCGCGTGGTCGCTACGGTCAAATGGCCATCACCCGACGCGAGTGGGTAATTGAAATGGTAAAGATGACCAGACTCGTCAGCCGACAACACTTCCAGATCGGACAAAGCGGTGTGCAGAACCGGGTCCCAGTTGACCAGGCGCTTGCCGCGATAGATCAGGTCCTCTTCGTACAAGCTGATAAAAACCTTGGCGACAGCTTCCGAGAGGCCTTCGTCCATCGTAAAACGATCGCGACTCCAGTCGACCGATGCGCCCAGACGACGCAGCTGATTGCCGATTTTGCCGCCGGATTCGTCTTTCCATTGCCAGACGCGCTCAACGAACTTCTCACGACCGATGTCGCGGCGATGTGTGCCTTCACTGGCCAGCAAGCGCTCAACGACCATTTGTGTGGCGATGCCAGCGTGATCGGTGCCCGGTTGCCACAGCGCGCTGTAGCCCATCATGCGCTTGTAGCGAGTCAACGCGTCCATGATCGTGTCCTGGAATGCGTGCCCCATATGCAAAGTCCCGGTCACATTTGGCGGTGGGATCATGATGCAATATGGTTCGCCGTCGCCTTGTGCGGCGAAGTATCCGTTTTCCTCCCAACGCGCATACACGCGTTGTTCGATATCGGCTGGTTGGTAGGACTTATCCATGGAATGTAATGATCAGGCGGGTCGGGCAGGGGCTATACGTTGTGCGTTTCGAGCGTATGGCCCTGATCACGATAGGCGCTGAATCGTTTGCGGCTCTCTTGTTTGCAAGTCTCGTCGGAGCTTACAAGCTCAGCGACGCGTGGGAAAGCTTCAGCAAACGCGGGGACTTCATCGCAGAGATTGATCAACAAGTCACACGGCTCAACAGCGGCAGTGCCGCACGCGATTGTCACCGGCGAGCGTCGTGTTGTTGCGGCGTTCTGGAGCGTCTCGTGCGGCACGAAACTGCCGTCCCGAAACGTCCACAGCAGGTCATCAACGCGATCGACATCACTCTGGCTAAGCATATGAATGTGTACCGTGTTGTTTAGCCGGTAGGCCTTTTCCGCCAGTCTGCAGGCGAACGAATAGCGAGATTCAACACCGGCCTCTTTAAGAAGATAGAAGTCTACGCGCGCCATTAAGGCAATGCGCCGCATCGATCGAGAACAAATTCGCTTAGCAATGGAACCGGTCGGCCGGACGCACCTTTTTGCTTGCCGCTCGCCCAGGCCGTGCCCGCGATGTCGAGGTGGGCCCAATTAAGGTCATCTGCAAATTTTGCGAGGAAACAACCGGCTGTAATCGCGCCTGCTGAGCGACCACCGATATTGGCCATATCGGCAAAGTTGCTCTTGAGTAGTTGCGCGTATTCGTCATCAAGCGGCAGCTGCCAGGCCAGGTCGTTGGAGGACGCGCCAGCGGTGACAATGCTGTTCGCAAGTTTGTCATTGTTGCTCATAACGCCGCTGCGGTGATGGCCGAGTGCGATGACGCAGGCGCCGGTGAGCGTGGCTACGTCGATAACCGTCTCCGGCTTGAAGCGACGTGAATAAGTGATTGCATCGCACAGGATCAGGCGACCTTCAGCATCCGTGTTCAGGACTTCGATCGTCTGACCGGACATGCTCTCGACGATATCGCCAGGTTTGGTCGCGCCACCACTGGGCATGTTCTCCACAGTTGGAACGATGACAGTCACATTGACCGGTAGTTGTAACTTCGCGATGGTCGCCATGGTGCCGATAACGCCAGCCGCGCCACACATGTCGAATTTCATTTCGTCCATGCCCGAACCCGGCTTCAACGAAATACCGCCGGTATCGAAAGTGACACCCTTGCCGATCAACACAATCGGCTTTTGCCGCGTCGTGCCCTTGTACTGCATGACGATCATCTTGCCAGGCTGGTCGGAACCGGCGCTGACCGATAGTAGAGAGCCCATACCCAAGCGTTTCATTTCGGCTTCGCTTAGAATTTTTGTCTGCAGATTTTTGTTTTCGCGCGCCATCTTTTGTGCCGTGCGGGCCAGATGCGTAGGCGTACAAACGTTCGCGGGCAGGTTACCGAGGTCTTTCGCCAGTGACATGCCGGTGCCTATAGCGTCGCCATGCTCACAACCACGCGTTGCTTTTGCTGCGTCGCTGCGGGAATTTACGGCTACGCCGACTTGCTTGAGGCTGCGGGCCGCCGGTTTG
>RCNC010000697.1_pt1 | contig 21798 bp, 22 predicted proteins | sample 2041301 | NCBI WGS metagenome assembly RCNC01 (sample SAMN09708231, study PRJNA481090) | Marine sediment metagenome, whole genome shotgun sequencing project. | biome: marine sediment; feature: ocean; material: sediment; isolation source: Sewage treatment plant 13A marine sediment (STP13A) ...
TGCTTTTCTCACCGAAGCGGATGGCTCCGTGCTGCTTCCGCCCGCCGGCGGTGAGCGTTCCGACGGCGCGTTTCCGGTCACACTCGCCTCCAGCCGCTTTGATGCCGGGCCGGTGCTGGACGCGGTCGAGGCATGGAAAGAGGCCGGGCGTCCCGCCCGCCGAGCCTTGGAGCTCCGCAGCGGCGGCGCCTGGTGGGCCTGGATGCATCCGATCGGCGACCGTCCGGACGGTCTCTGGCTCGGCATCACCGTCCCCGAGGTGGATTTCCTCGGTGCGCTGCAGAGCGGCTGGCACCTGGTGCTCCTGGTTGGCGTCCTGGTGCTGCTGGTCGGACTGGTTGCCAAGAATTCCATCCTGCTGGTTGACCGGACCAACCAGATGCGGGAGCAGGGCATGGGTATTGATGAGGCGCTCGCAGAGGCCTGTCCTGTGCGTATGCGGCCTGTGCTGATGACCTCTATGACGGTCATTCTTGCCCTGTTGCCAGCGGCTATTGGTCTGGGGGCAGGGTCGGATACCAATGGCCCTTTGGCCGTCGCTGTGATTGGAGGGCTGTTTAGTTCAACGCTGTTGACCCTGGTGGTTGTGCCCGCGCTGTACTCTCTGGTCGAAAATCAGGTGGAGAGATTCCGACACTGAGTGTCATCGTGTAAGCTGATTCCAATTTAGCGCGCTGGACAGCGGAGAATAATATGGCCGGTTTGTACTTCGAAGAATTTACGGTGGGGCAGGTGTTCGATCACTCGATCAGGCGTACGATCACAGAAGCCGACAACGTCATGATCAGCACCATGACACACAACCCGGCGGCACTGCATCTGGACGAAGAATATTGCCGGACCGAAACAGAATTTGGTCAGAGGGTCGTGAACAGTTGCCTGACCCTCGGCCTGATGGTCGGCATTTCCGTTAACGATACGACGCATGGAACAACAGTCGCCAACCTGGGCTGGGACGAGGTGCGTTTCCCGCGTCCTCTTTTCCACGGAGATACCCTCCACATTCAGACCGAGGTGCTGGAGCTACGCGATAGCCGGTCCCGGCCGGACAACGGCATCATTATTTTCGAGCACCGTGCCTTTAACCAGAAGGACGAGCTGGTCGGGGTCTGTAAGCGAAGCGCGCTGATGCTCAGGAAGCCTGGCCCATGAGTCGCATGCGTTCATTGTTGTTCGTGCCTGGTGACAGCGAGAAGAAGCTGGCAAAAAGCGAGAACATTCCTGCTGATATGCTGATCCTGGATCTGGAAGACTCCGTGAGCCCCCAGCGTAAGGCAGCTGCCCGCGGCCTGGTGGCGGAATACCTGACCGGGCGCAAGGCAAAAGGCAGTTCTCAAAAACCTTCGACGCAAATCTGGGTCCGGATCAACCCGATGGACCATACGGAAGCAGGGCCCGACCTGGCCGCTGTGGTCGTTGCAGGGGCTGATGGTATTGTCCTGCCCAAAGCCCGCGGTCCGGAAGACATCGAATTGCTCGGCCGGCGCATTGGCGCCTATGAGCAGGAATACGAACTCAAAGTTGGCTCGACCCGGATTCTGCCTGTAGCCACCGAAACCCCACAGGCAGTTTTCACACTGGGAGATTACAGGCAATGCGGAGCGCGCCTGGCGGGCCTGACCTGGGGAGCTGAAGACTTGAGTGCTGCCGTTGGCGCCACCTCCAACCGGGACGAGTCAGGTAACTGGACAGCACCTTACCAACTGGTACGTAGCCTGTGCCTTTTTGCCGCACACGCAGCCGGGGTAGCTGCTATAGATACGCTGTATGCTGATTTTCGAAATCTTGAAGGCCTGGAGGCATCCTGTGCGCAGGCCCGGCGGGATGGGTTCAGTGGCAAGATGGCCATCCATCCGGCTCAGGTTGAAGTGATTAACCGGGCGTTCATGCCCAGCAAGGAAGAACTGGAACGGGCACGTCGCATCGTTGAGTTGTTCGAGGCGAACCCGGATGCCGGGGCGCTGGCGCTGGATGGCACCATGCTGGATTTGCCGCATCTGGTCCAGGCAAAAAAGATTCTGTTGATGAAAGAGGGAGACGAGGCGTGACACCTGAAGAATTTGTTGAGTTGTTTGGGCGGGAGAAGGCCAGTGCCATTCTTCGCACGAACAGCCAGGAGAAAGCAGCGTTGGCCATGGAGGCAGCTATTCGGGGCGGGTTTACAGTGATCGAATTCACGCTGACCATTCCGGGCGTCTATGAACTGGTACAGGATTTTTCGCAGCGCGAAGGCCTGGTCGTGGGGACAGGTACTGTTATGGAAGAAGCTGAAGCACAAAAATCTGTGGAAGCAGGCGCCCGTTTCCTGGTGTCACCCGTGGTTGACGACGTGGTCATTTCCGCTGCCAGAGACCTCGGGGTTGCCTGCATGCCAGGCACACACACGCCCACCGAGATGCTTTGGGCGCATCGTGCTGGTGCCCAACTGTGCAAACTGTTTCCGGCACCCGCCGGTGGTCCGGACTGGGTTCGTTCAGTGCTTGGGCCGATGCCTTATCTGAAAATTGTTCCGACCAACGGAGTGGATGAACACAATGCGGCAGCCTGGCTGGCCGCCGGGGTGTTCGCCATGGGCTTCGTTGCTCCTTTATTCGTGGCCGCGGATATTGAAGCGGGGAACTGGGACGCGATTGAGGCACGTGCCCGTCGCTGCATGGCGGCTATTGCTGCTGCCGGATAAACGCCCGAACATCTTGCAGTAGCTGAGTCCGTGTTTGCCTTTAGCTTTACGTTAACGTAAACGTAATTTATACTTCTGCGCCAGCCCGAAAGGAAAATTTCATGCCCAGCACGTACAGCATCAGTGACCTGGCCGGCGAGTTCAATGTAACTACGCGGACGATCCGGTTTTACGAGGAAAAGCGTTTGCTTAATCCGGCACGCGATGGCACCCGGCGGGTTTACGGCCCGGCAGATCGCACCAAGCTGCGACTGATCCTGCGTGGAAAACGACTGGGCCTGAGCCTCAACGAGAGTGCAGAAATTATCCTGATGTATGGCACGGAAGGAAGTAACCACCGGCAGCTGGAATCGCTGATTGCGAAAATCCAGGAAAAGCGTGCTGAATTGAAAAGACAACAAGCAGATCTCAAGGCCATGTTACGTGAGCTTTCTGAGGCTGAAAACAAGTGCAAGGCCGCCCTGGATGCGCGCCTCAACGGAGAGGAAAACTCATGAATACACATTTCCCGTCATTGGACTTTGACCTCGGAGAAGAAATCGAGATGCTGCGTGAAGCGGTTTACCAGTTTGCTCGTTCGGAGATTGCGCCGCGTGCTGCGCAGATCGACCGGGACAATGTTTTTCCGCCGGACCTGTGGCAAAAACTGGGCGATATGGGCCTTTTGGGAATTACGGTGAAAGGTGAGTACGGTGGGACCGAACTGGGCTACCTCGCACACTGCGTGGCTATGGAAGAAATTAGCCGGGCATCTGCCTCAGTCGGGCTTTCCTATGGGGCGCATTCAAATTTATGCGTCAACCAGATTCACAAGAACGGCAGCGAGGAGCAAAAACAAAAATACTTGCCGAAGCTGTGCAGTGGAGAACATGTCGGGGCATTGGCAATGTCAGAGCCCAACTCCGGGTCTGATGTCGTCAGCATGGGGCTGCGAGCCGAGCTTGATGGCGACCACTACGTGCTCAACGGCACTAAGATGTGGATTACCAATGGCCCGGAAGCCAACGTGTTCGTGGTTTATGCGAAAACGGACATCGCTGCCGGGTCACGGGGCATCACGGCCTTCATCATTGAGCGTGAAGCACCCGGGTTCTCACGTGGGGAAAAACTCGACAAGCTGGGGATGCGTGGATCCGACACCTGCGAGCTGATTTTTAAGGATTGCCGGGTACCCGCTGAAAATATACTCGGTAAGGAAAACGGCGGCATTCGCGTACTCATGTCAGGGCTGGACTATGAGCGAACTGTACTGGCGGCCGGGCCGGTGGGCATCATGCAGAGCTGCCTGGACGTCGTTGAACCCTATCTTCATGAGCGCAAGCAATTCGGGCGCAGTATCGGTGAGTTCCAGCTGATGCAGGGTAAGGTTGCCGACATGTATACAAATTTAAGTGCATCACGAGCTTACCTGTATGCGGTTGCGGCTAATTGTGACCGCGGAATGGAAAAGCGTAAAGACGCGGCGGGTGTAATCCTGTTTATTTCTGAACGGGCCACCCAGATGGCGCTCGAAGCAATCCAGTGCCTGGGTGGCAATGGCTATATCAACGACTATCCGGCGGGACGGCTATTGCGTGACGCCAAGCTGTATGAGATCGGTGCCGGAACTTCCGAAATCCGGCGCATGCTGATTGGCCGTGAGTTGTTCGCTGAAACTGCCCCTCACTAGGAAAGGCACCGCGGGAGACTGACCATGAGCGTGATTGATAGCAAGGTGAATAATCGCTCCGAGGAATACCTGGCCAACGTTGAGCATATGCGCTCGATGGTCGAAGACCTCAAGGAGCATGTGGCCCGGGTTCGCCTTGGCGGAGGCGGGAAGTACCAGGAACGGCATGAATCACGCGGCAAGCTGCTGGTTCGAGACCGGATAAATGCCCTGGTCGATGCGGGTTCTCCATTTCTCGAGCTATCCCAGTTGGCAGCTCACGACGTCTATGGTGAGACCGTAGCGGCAGCCGGTATTGTTACCGGTGTTGGCCGGGTTGCCGGCCAGGAATGCATGATCGTTGCGAATGACGCGACGGTTAAAGGCGGCACTTACTACCCGCTGACCGTCAAGAAGCATCTGCGCGCTCAGACCATAGCTGAGCAGAACAATCTGCCTTGCATCTACCTGGTGGATTCGGGTGGCGCCTTCCTGCCGATGCAGGATGAAGTCTTTCCGGACCGTGAGCACTTTGGGCGTATTTTTTATAACCAGGCGAATATGTCGGCGCAGAACATCCCGCAAATTGCGATCGTCATGGGGTCCTGTACAGCCGGTGGCGCCTATGTGCCGGCCATGGCTGACGAGTCGATCATCGTCAAAGAGCAGGGCACCATATTCCTCGCTGGCCCGCCGCTGGTACGGGCCGCTACCGGGGAAATTGTCAGTGCGGAAGAATTAGGTGGTGCAGATGTGCACACGCGGGAATCCGGAGTTGCTGATCACTTCGCCCAGAACGATCACCATGCGCTGAAACTGGCGCGCAGAGCAATCAGCCGACTCAACCGGGTCAAGCCGGTCAGTCTTGACCTGGCAGAGGCCCGCGAACCACTGTATGACCCCCAGGAGATTTATGGCATCGTGCCCCACGATGCGAGGAAGCCCTATGATGTTCGGGAAGTTATTGCGCGCATCGTGGATGGTTCAGTGTTTGATGAGTTTAAAGCACGCTATGGCACAACCCTGGTGTGTGGTTTCTCCCGTATTTTTGGTTATCCGGTCGGAATCGTGGCCAACAACGGCATCCTGTTTGGGGAATCGGCGCAGAAGGGTGCTCACTTCGTGGAACTGTGCGGGCAACGGAAAATTCCACTGGTATTCCTGCAAAACATAACGGGCTTCATGGTAGGTAAACAGTACGAAGCAGAGGGGATCGCCAAGCATGGCGCAAAAATGGTAACCGCCGTTTCTTCTGTTCAGGTTCCCAAGTTCACCGTCATCATTGGTAATTCCTACGGTGCGGGCAATTACGGCATGTGCGGTCGGGCCTATGAACCGCGGTTTTTGTTTACCTGGCCAAATGCACGGATTTCAGTGATGGGTGGCGAGCAGGCAGCCGGTGTGCTGGCACAGGTCAAGCGGGATCAGAAAGAACGGGCCGGCGAGGCCTGGTCTGAACAGGCGGAAGCAGAGTTCAGGCAACCAATTCTTGACCGCTATGAAGAGCAGGGCCATCCATATTATGCGTCTGCCCGCTTGTGGGATGATGGCGTCATAGATCCTGCCCAGACCCGCCAGGTACTGGGACTGGCCATTTCAGCTTCGCTCAACAAGTCCATTGATGAGACGCGCTTCGGCGTGTTTCGCATGTGAAGGAGTAGCCGGACATGTTCGGAAAGATTCTGATAGCCAACCGCGGCGAAATTGCCTGCCGCATCATCCGAACGGCTCGTAGATTGGGCGTGGCGACGGTTGCGGTCTACTCCGACGCCGACCGGGATGCCCTGCACGTCGCGATGGCGGATGAGGCCGTTCATATCGGGCCCGCGCCGCCGCGTGAAAGCTACCTGGTTGGTGAGCGTATTATCGAAGCCTGCAAGTCGAGCGGAGCTGAGGCTGTGCACCCCGGTTATGGGTTCCTGTCGGAGAACGCCGGGTTTGCCCGCTTGTGTCAGCAGGCTGGCATCGTATTTATCGGCCCGCCGACGGCAGCAATCGAAGCCATGGGCTCCAAGTCGGCAGCCAAGAGCATCATGGGTAAAGCGGGCGTTCCACTTGTCCCCGGCTACCATGAGGCTGACCAGGCACCCGAGCGATTGGCCACTGCGGCTGCAGAAATCGGATATCCGGTTCTGTTGAAAGCGGTCGCCGGTGGGGGCGGAAAGGGCATGCGCCTGGTAAACCAGGCATCTGAATTTGACGCGGCGCTCGCGGCAGCGCAACGCGAAGCATCTTCCAGCTTCGGCAACCAGGAAATGCTGGTCGAGAAATACCTGCCTCGTCCACGCCATGTGGAATTTCAGGTTTTTTGTGATGGCCATGGCAACGCCGTCTACCTGTTTGAGCGTGACTGTTCTGTGCAACGCCGTCACCAGAAAGTAATTGAGGAGGCGCCTGCGCCCGGCATGACGGCGGAGCTGCGTAAGCAGATGGGCGAGGCGGCCGTGCTGGCGGCCCGCGCCATAAACTATGAAGGCGCAGGCACTGTTGAGTTTCTGCTGGATTCTGACGGCACTTTCTATTTTATGGAGATGAATACCCGCTTGCAGGTAGAGCATCCGGTAACAGAAATGATTACCGGACAGGACCTTGTGGAATGGCAACTGCAGGTCGCTTCAGGTGGGCTACTCCCGCTTGAGCAGAATGAACTCAGTATCAATGGGCATGCTTTCGAGGCGCGCATCTATGCTGAAGATCCGGATAATGATTTTCTCCCGGCCACGGGAGTCCTGAGCTATCTTCACCCACCCGCCGAGAACCAGCATGTACGGGTGGACACTGGCGTATTGCAGGGCGATGAGGTCAGCGTCTATTACGACCCCATGATCGCCAAGCTGGTAGTGTGGGATGAGAACCGTGAGAGGGCCCTGTCACGGTTGGCGAGGGCTTTGTCCGAATACCGTATCAGCGGACCCACTACGAATATTTCATTTCTCTACAACCTTGCGATGAGTGCACCTTTCAAGGCTGCTGAAGTCGATACGCATTTCATAGAGACCCACTACGACCTGCTGTTCCACGCCACCGAGAGTGACCGGGTACAGGACCTGCCGCTGGCATCGCTTTATCTATTGCTGCGGATGGAGCAGGCGACTCGAAAAAGGGTGGGGCGAAGCGACCCATGGTCGCCGTGGAATTCATCAAACGCCTGGCGCCTGAATGAGCCCGCCATGCACACGGGCGCCATCGTATTGAACGGTACCGAGTACGAAGTGCCCGTGGTCGAGATTGGAACCGGGGAGCAACGACGATTCCGTATAACAGCTTGCGGAAAGACTGTCATGGCCGCAGGGGAACTGGATGGAACTTCTCTGTATGCAGACATAGACGGCTACCGTCAAAAAGTTGTGGTCGTGCCACATGATGGCGTGTTCACGCTGTTCGGGCAGGCTGGAGCAATGCAGTTCGCGTTAGCACAACCAGATCTTGGTGAGGCTGAATCCGGTTCTGCTGCGGATGCCTTTACGGCGCCGATGCACGGCGTGATTGTGAAGCTACTGGTTGAGCCCGGTATCGAGGTCGAAATCGACCAGCCTTTGCTTATTATGGAGGCAATGAAAATGGAGCACACCATTTGTGCGCCGGTCGCCGGAACGGTTCAGGAATTCTATTTCCAGGCCGGAGATCAAGTCACCGGCGGTGATGGCTTACTGAATTTCGTACCGTCTGGAAGCGATTGACTTAGAATACTGGTTTATTCAATGGCTCCGGTAGCTGGTCTGTATTTGCTCATGATGACACGGACGTTTTCATTCCACAGGCTTTGCCTTTACCTCATTTTGGTTTTTCTTCCCGGCCTGGTTTTGGCACAGCCTGAAGGCTATTACGACTCGGCAGACTCGTCGTCGCCCGAGGCTTTGCGGCAGTCATTGCATTCGATAATCGATGACCACCAGCGCTTCCCATACACGTCGTCTCACACCGATACCTGGGATGTTCTCGAGATCGCAGATGCCAGCATGCAGGATGAGGGGAACGTTATTACGATCTACCGTAATCAACCGTTTCCCCGTCAGGGCGGCGGCAATAATTTTTACAATCGCGAGCACACCTGGCCCAAGTCCTATGGGTTTCCGGACAATGATAGCTCGATAAACTATCCCTATACCGATACGCATGCGTTGTTCCTGTCAGACATTGACTATAACTCTGCACGGTCTAACCATCCTTTCAACAACTGTGGTACGGACTGCTTTGAGTACATGACTTCCCTTCATGATGGGCGAGGTGGTGGCGGGGGAGCCTACCCCGGGGATTCGAACTGGCAAACGGGCCTGTTCACGGAGGGTAAGTGGGAGGTCTGGAACGGTCGCCGTGGCGATGTGGCCCGTGCATTGATGTATATGGATGTGCGCTATGAAGGAGGTGTTCACGGCGGCAGCGGCGCCACTGAGCCGGACTTGATCCTGACCGATGAATTGTCATTGATTGACGCCTCACGTACAGGGGTAAACGAAAAAATCGCCTACATGGGTATGTTGTCGGTGTTGCTGGACTGGCATCGGCAGGACCCTGTAGACGAGGTTGAGATGCAGCACCACGAGACGGTCGCTGCATTCCAGGGAAATCGCAACCCCTTCATTGATCATCCGGAGTGGTCGTCCTGTGTTTTTGAATCGCAATGCAATAATTTCCTCATAAACGCAGGCTTGAGTGACGCCTGGTTCAATCCTGCGACCAACGGTCAGGGATTTCTGGTCGTCGTTTGGGAAAACATCCAGGTTATGTTCGTTGCCTGGTTTACCTTTGATACTGAACGCCCGGCGGAGAACGTTACCGCGATTCTGGGCGAGCCAGGTCATCGTTGGCTTACTGCACAGGGTTCTTATGCCGGTGATGCTGCATTACTGGACGTGTACGTTTCCAGCGGCGGGGTGTTTGATTCGGCAGAGCCGGTTGTTGGGCCGCCTGTGAACGATGGAACCATGCGCGTGAACTTCAGTGGTTGCAATTCGGGTACCATCACCTACGACATCCCTTCAGTGCAGCTTTCCGGGGAAATACCCATTGAAAGGGTTTCTCTGGATAACATAGCTTTGTGTGAGTCGCTGATCCAAACAAACGAGGATTGATTGATGGCAGTAGTTTTAATCACTGGCGCAAACCGTGGTATCGGGCTTGAAATGGTGCGACAGTATTCTGAACGTGGTGACGAAGTGATCGCGGTATGCCGAACCTCAAATCCTGCTCTTGCAGAACTTGGGGTAAGGGTAATTGAAGGCGTTGATGTCACCTCTGAAGATTCCGTAGCACAACTGGTAAAGGAAATAGGCGAGGTTCAAATTGACCGCCTGGTCAATAATGCTGGAATCCTTGAGCGAAATGCACTCGACGATTTCGACGCCGCGTCTATTGAACGTCAGTTTCGGGTTAACGCCGTTGCACCTTTGCGGGTCACTACGGCAATGCAGCCCTTGCTGCAGAAAGGTTCCGGCGTATTTATTATCACCAGTCGAATGGGATCGGTAGACGATAATACATCCGGCGGTGCCTACGGTTACCGTATGTCCAAAGCTGCAGTCAACATGGCCGGGAAAAGCCTGAGTATTGATCTGAAAGAGTCGGGGATTGGTGTTTTTCTACTCCATCCCGGTTGGGTTTCAACCGAAATGACCGGGAATACGGGAATGGGCGTCGAGCAGTCGGCGGCCGGGCTGATTGAGCGAATGGATAGTCTGGATATCGGTCAGACGGGCACATTCTGGCACCAGGAAGGCTACCCGTTGCCCTGGTGATTAACGGGTAGCCGGGCCGTTGAGGTCGATGTTACCTTTTTCTTTAACCCTGATTGAGGGATAGAGTCCGCCCAGGTCCAGCTTGGCTTTGAACTCGTACTCGAACGTATCGTGTTGTTCCTGCATCAAGTTGGTCACGAACCGGACGCCTGCCAGTAAATTGGCTGAAGCGGTGAGCTTAACCTCGCCTTCGCTGTAGCCCTCGATCACCGGAAAATCCTTCCCCACACCTTTAACCAGTTCGTAGCCTTCAAGTGAAACCGTATAAACGATTCCCTCCAGGTTAAGCGCCTGTGTGTTCGGGTTGATGATCCGCAATCCGATTTCAAAAGCCGGCAGCATGCCTTCGGAAGGCAGTGCCTTGAAAGAGCTTAAGGTCACGGTGGGCTCTTCGTAGTTTGGATCCAGAGTTGCGCAGGATGCCAGCGCCATGGAGAGGAACAGGGTGGCCAGGTTGCGGGTTGTCATGAACACGAGTCGCTAATTGTTTCCAGTATTTGCCGGGTTACTTCATTCAGCCCACGTTGATGAGCGGCTACCACTATGGACAAGCGTTCTTCGCCTACAGCCTGAGAATCGGACAGGGTGAATGTTTCTTTGTTACCCGCACATTCGATACTGCCGGACACTTCCACAACTACACTGTTGGTGGTGCCTGAAGCGCTTTGCAGGCCATAGAACTTCTGGACCTCCAGTTGCAACAGCCAGCCGTCTCCACTGGCACGATCCGATCGCTCAACCGTAGAAAACCGGCCGCTGGCGGCCAGCGAACGCTGCATGACGGAGCCCAGAACCTCGGGCAGGTGGTCCGGCCAGCGCGCATTGGCATAGCGCTTGAGTTGCGCATCGCTGTCCAGGGCCTGTATGTGGTCTGTATCCAACCCGGGAACGGCGCCCAGGCTCACCGACAGGACCGGGCCCTGCCCATCGTTGGGAGTAGCTGACGACTGTGGCGCTGGCATCAGCATATAGGTCTGGCGTGCCGGTTGGGCGCTGTCCATGACACCGCTGCAAGCTGTGATCATCGATGTGGCCAATAGCATGGCCAATAGCAGTTTCGTTTTCATTTCAGGGTCTGATCTCCACTGAATTATCGGCCTGGCGGTAAATGAGCTGTGATGGGTCATCCTGCAATGCCATCACCAGTTTCTCGAGATCCCTTAATGCATTTCTGGTTTCTTTCATCAGTGCAGGAGCTTCGCCCAGTCCTTCTTCCATAAAGCGGCCCAGGTCTTTTTCGTGTTGTTGCACCAGAGTATCCACCCTTCCCGTCAGGCTGGCGAGGTTTTTGCTGCTGATGTTTACGTTCTCAATTGTTGAGTTGATACCGGGCTGCAGATCGCTGATCATCACCTGTAACTGTAAAACTGTAGCCTGGATGTCACCAATGGTTTGATTCAGGTTGCCCGGAATGGCTGCGATTTCTTCCCTCTCGCCGGCCAGTGATGCGGTGATGTTATCGATATTCTCCAGCGCACCGGCTATCGAGGCCTGATTTTCCTCGCCCAGAATCTTGCCGGCCTGGGTCAATAGGCTGTTGAGTTTGCCCATGATCTCCGGAGCGCTGGCCATCAGTGCAGAAAAACCGACGATGCGGACGGGGATAATGGGGTGTTCCCTGTCAGGCCGCGTTATCAGTGGGGCGTGTTCTCCCGGCTCTGTCTCCAGGTTGACCACGGCAACGCCGGTGATGCCCTGCAGCGCCAGGCTGGCAAAAGTGCCGCTATCTACCGGGGTGTCAGCCAGTACGTCAATATCGACCCTTACCCTGATGCCTTCGATCTGTTCGATATGCATCGTGACAACGGTACCGATGTTCACACCCATGTATTTCACAGGTCCTCCCACGGACAGACCGCTGACGTCTTTGTGAAACAGCAGTGAGTAACGGGTGAGCTCTTCGTTGCCGGTACGCCCGGTCAACCAGATAACAAAAAAGATTAATGCCCCCAGCGCGATGCTGACGAATAGTCCTACTGCAAAATTTCTGTCACCTTTAAACATGGATCAAGTAATTACCTTGGCTGTAGCCGCTCTGCGCGCACGAACTGCGCGGGGATCACCGAAATATTCCTGTATCCAGGGGTCGGGGTGTTTCACGATCTCGTCAAGAGTATCAACGATGATGCCCTTGTTGACCAGTACTGCGACACGGTTGCACACGCCGAACAGGCTATCGACATCATGAGTGATCATCACAATCGTCAGATCCAGGTTAGCGTGCAGGTAGCGTATCAGTTCGTCAAATTCTGTTGCTGAAATCGGGTCCAGCCCGGCCGTTGGCTCATCCAGGAAAAGCACTTTTGGCTCCAGGGCAAGGGCCCGTGCGAGCGATGCGCGTTTGCGCATACCACCGGATAGTTCATTGGGGTATTTTGCGGCGGCGTTGAGATCCAGGCCGACCATGAAAATCTTCAACACGGCGAGTTCGCGCCGGGTCTCGATGGGGAGGTTTGAATGCAACGCAATCGGCAACTCAACGTTTTCCTGAACCGTGAGACCTGATAGCAGTGCGCCACCCTGAAACAGCACGCCCCATTCCTTGTGCGGGCCGGGTTCATGGTGCCGGATTTCCTGGCCCAGCACTTCAATCCTTCCTTCGTTTGGCCCATGCAAGCCCAGGATACTGCGTAGCAGGACTGATTTGCCGGTGCCGGAGCCACCGACGATGCCCAGGATCTCGTCGCGCCTGACATCAAGGTCCAGTTGGTCATGCACGACCTGTTTGCCGAAGCGGTTAACCAGGCCGCGAATGGTGATCACATGTTCATGTTCAGCTGGCATCAGAATCCAATCCGCGAATATACGACAGTAAAAATAGCATCTGTCACGATGATCAGGAAAATGGACTGTACCACCGCCACCGTGGTGAGACGTCCGAGTTCATCGGCCGAACCGCTGACCTGCATTCCGCGGAGGGTTCCGGTAACTGCAATGAGAAATGCGAATACCGGCGCCTTACTGATGCCCACCAATACGTCGTTGACGTCGATCGTGCCGGCAAGTCGTTCAGTGAATGAAAACCAGTTGATATCCAGCACGGTGGCGCCGATGAAGGCGCCGCCCAGCAGGCCTGCAATGTCAGCGAATACCGTGAGCAGGGGTAAGGCAATCATCAGCCCCAGAATCCTTGGAATAATCAGGATCTGGTTGGGGTTGAGCCCCAAAACGCGCAGGGCGTCGATCTCTTCCGATAATTTCATCGTGCCCAGGGCGGCCGCGAATGCCGAGCCTGACCGACCCGCGACCATGATCGCTGCAAGCAAGACGCCTAATTCCCGGAAGATCGCATTGGCCACCAGGTCGACCATAAATATATTTGCGCCGAATTGTTCCAGCTGCCGTGCACTCTGGTACGCAAGAACGATGCCCATCAGGAAGCAGACGGTCATTACAATGGGAATGGCGGCTGCCCCGGTTGCAAAAACCTGGCGGATAGTCTCCCCGATCACCAGCCGGGAAGGGCGTTTGATCCCATCCAGCACGGACCGGGCTATATAGCCCACGGAGTCGATTGCTTCTATCGTGTTTTCGCCCAGCTTCCTGATGCCTTCGCGTACGAAGTGATTGGGCTTTGGATCGAAGAAGCCCGGTACGTATTCCTCTTGTGCCGCGATGTCGATAATGTGCTGGAGGAATTTGAAGTGCCGTGCCCTGAAGCCCTCGAATTCGGTTTCGATATCAAGTTCTTCGAAATCCATGGACTTTTCATACAGTGTCCAGGCCCCGGCAAGGTCGAAGGCGCCGAGGCCCCCACAGGAAAATCTGACGGCCGTGGATTCTCCAGGGTCGATGCTGTCCAGCATCTCCTGGAGGAAGGCTACATTGGAAAATACCCAGTCGCCTTTGAGGCTGACATCAAGCCCATTCGTGGTTTGTTCGACTGTCAGGTAATTTTCCATGCCACACGGAGTCTAGCAAAAATGTCTTACAATGACTTTTCTAAACTAAATCGGCGAATTCCATGGAAATCTGGGCGATCCTGCTTCCTATACTCCTGACGGACGTCATGAATCCGGTTTTGTTCGCCTTTTTGGTCTATGCAGCCGGCACCGATCGGCCGGTTGTCCTCACGTCCTCCATGCTGCTGGGCCACACGCTGGCTTATTTCAGTGCGGGCATTGTCCTGGCTTTGTTCATGGAGTCGATAGCGGCGTACCTGGCCAGTCCGCACACCGTGGATTTTGTGATCCAATTGATATTGGGTTTTGCTTTGCTGTGGGTCGCTTTGATGAGCAGCAGGGACACCGGTAAGCGGCCAGAAGAGAAGCCGCCGGAGTTTACCGTTATCAGCGCGTTTGGTTTTGGCGCAGTGATTAATTTCATCGGCATTCCATTTGCCGTGCCGTATTTCGCAGCCATCGATCAGATACTGAAAACGGATTTCTCTACTGTGCAGGTCGTGATTAGCCTGGTGGCCTATAACCTCGTTTACGCCTTACCATTCGCCCTGGTGCCGGTGTTGTCTGCCGTGATGGGGGAGCGTGCCAAGCCGGTGCTGGCCCGTATCAACGCGGTGATGGACAAGATCTCCGGTTTCCTGATGCCTTTGATGCTGGGGCTTATCGGACTGGCTTTGCTGGCGGACGCGCTGAGCTACTTTTTCAGGGGCATACCCCTGTTCTGATCAATCGAGATCGATCTCGACAACGGTGTCAGGCACCGTGACAGAAATCTTTACTTGCTCGAATTCGGGCCGGGTAAACCACGGCTTAACCTGGTTTGAATAGCCGAATTTCTCACCACCAAAGCCCAGGAATCCCGCATCCAGCTTGCCATTGCCATTGGCGTCGTGAACAGCTACCACCGCGTAGTCCCCATCGGGCAGGCCGACGAATCGGGTTGCGAAAGTACCATCCTCGGATGGTTTGCCGGACTGCTGAAGGAAAGGCTCCCGCATAAACGCATCTGCGGAATCAAATACCGAAACCTCCACGGTTCCTTCTACCGGCGATATATGGGCTACCCGCACCTCAATGCCTGAGAGTTCTGCTAATAACAGGCCGGGAACCAGCAGGGAACAGGCGGTGGCGCGGCGCAAAAATACGCTGAAATTCATGGTTTACTCCAATAACAGGGGTGAAATCGCGTGCAAGGATATAGCATTTCTTACTGTCCGTTGCGTTTGAGTGACGAAGGCAGGAGGTTTTCGATCCGCTCCCTGACATCCTGCCGGTCGACCAGGTCGCTGACGAAATCCAGCTTGCCGGTATCGAGAACAAGAACTTCACTCATGGAGTAGTTCTCTATCCATTGGTCGTACAGGCATTGCAACCGTTTCAGGTAACTCAGGGGAATGTCCTGCTCCATCCGGCGTCCCCTGAGGCGAATTCGTTGCCGCAGCGTTCGCATTGGGCAGTGCAGGTAGATCATCAGATCAGGTGGATTGATGGCGCGCAGTATATTCTGGTAAAACGCCTGATAGGTTTCCCAGTCCCGCTTGTCTATCTTGCGCATCTGGTGCAAGGCAGTCGCGAAAATCTCGGCATCCTCAAAAATGGTGCGGTCCTGGATCACGACCCCAGGCAGCCGGTCGGCTTCCTGGTGGATGCGAAACTTATTGCTCAAAAAATAAAGTTGTGATTGAAAGGCCCAGCGCCTCATGTCCTTATAAAAATCCGGCAGGTAGGGGTTCGCATCGTTGGGCTCGTAAAACGGTGAGATGTCATACGACCGGGTCAGGAATTCGAGCAAAGTAGACTTGCCCGTACCGATATTGCCTGCAATGGCGATGAATTTTCGCTCGCTCATGTAGCTGTGATTCCAATCCCTGCTGTTCCTTAAATTCATTATACTTTCGCGATGAGAAAACTTCGGCTAAAAGTTCTGCGGACGATTCTATCGTGCCTCCTCACCTGTCTGGCCACTTTCCCGGCGATCGCACATGAGGGTGAAGACCATGTGGAGGAAGAAGCGCAGGCCGGAGGCCGGGTGCTCGGGCGCATTGAGTTTCCGACATCAACTGAATCCAGCGAGGCTCAGCAGGCCTTCATACAGGGAATGCTGCTGTTGCACCTGTTTGAGTATCCCTTCGCACGGGATGAGTTTCTGAAAGCACAGCAACTTGATCCGGGATTCACGATGGCCTACTGGGGCGAGGCCATGACGTTCAACCACCCGATCTGGGACAGGCAGGACCTTATGGCTGGCCGTGTTGCGCTTGAAAAGCTGGGCGCCACTCCCGAGCAGCGGATCACCAGCACAAAACTGGCCAGAGAACAGGGCTTTATCGCAGCTGTCGAGTTGTTGTACGGTGCAGGAACCAAAGCCCAGCGAGACCTGGCTTACATGCGGGCGATGGAACAGTTAGCGGTCCGTTATCCCGATGACCACGAAGTTCAGCTTTTTTATGCCCTTTCGTTGTTCGGTATAGAAGCCGGCGTCCGTGATACGGCAACCTACATGTTGTGCACGGCCCTGGCGCAGGACGTTTTCAGTGAAAATCCAGAGCACCCGGGCGCAGCCCACTACCTGATCCATGGTGTCGATGATCCGGTACACGCGGTATTGGGGCTGCGGGCGGCACGGGCGCTGGCCCTGATGGCACCGGATGCCGGTCATTCCCAGCACATGACATCACATATTTTTACGGCGGTTGGCATGTGGGACGACGTCGTGAAAGCGAATGAAGCCGCGGTCAAGGTTCAAAATGCAATGCGCAAGGAGAAAGGGCTCACCGCTCGCCATTGGGGCCACTACAACTACTGGTTGCTGTATGGCTACCTGCAGCAGGGCCGGTTCGACACTGCACTGGAGCTTCTCAAGGCTGCATTCAGCGAGGCACGGGCCGATGGCAAAGCGCCCTCAGACCCGCTGTTACTGGAACCGGATCGCTCCCTGGTAGGTTCGGTAGTCCAGATGTGGGCCCGCTACATTATTGAAACCCGCTCATGGGACAGCGAAGTGGCTGGCTGGTCATTCAATAGCGGAGCTGCATTTGACCCAAACCTGCGAATCAGTTTTATCCATGCGATGCAGGCGGCTGATACGGGTCTCCCTTCGCGGGTGGCACAGTATCTTGCCCAGTTCAGGCAGTTGAGGTCAGAGTTGACTGCAGCCATTTCCAGTCAGGAGGAACAGGCCCCTGGAGACCTGCTTTACCTGGATCGTCTGGCGGTGATGGAGCAGGAAATTCTGGCTGGAATGGAATACGCCAGGGGTGAAAATGAAAAAGCCATCAGTCTGGCTGCCGAGGCAAGCCGTCTGGAGGGTGAAATGCCGTTTTCCTTCGGCCCGCCTTTCGTTGATTTGCCTCCGGCGGAATACCTGGGGGATTTGTTACGCGGTTCCCGCCAATACGTTGAAGCTGCTTTAGCCTACGAGGTTCAGCTTGAGCGGACGCGGCAAAAGCCGCGTGCGCTTCTGGGCCTTTCCCTTGCGCTGGCCGGGCAGGAAGAAAAAGAAGCCGAAGCGCAGTATGCACGCGCCAGGCTGGACCGGATCTGGCAAGGTGCCGATGACTCAGTCAAAAAACTCGACTGAGTCGTTGAGTTTCAACCTTTCGAGTCGGGCAGGTCGATCACCAACGGCGAACGCGCGCGCTGTCTACGTGCACGAAGTCTGATTTTTTGTAATAGCCCACTCCGCCCAGCTTGAGGTCCAGTGCGATGTCTCTCAGCTCACTGGTTTCCATTCCCCTCAACCGAACATCAATGGCTTTTCCCTTAAGATGCTGGCTGTTCTGAGCCACGCCCTTGCTTCTGCCGCGCAGGTAGGCGTTGGTCGCCGGGGAGCGATAAGCTGAAATGACTTCGAATGTTCCGGTGTTTCCACTGACCTGCTGAATTCTCCAGAGTATGTCCATGACCTTCGGGTCGATGTCGTGCTGGTGTTGGTCGCGCCAGTCGGCAAGAAAAACGCGCACTTCCTTCATGGCCCCGGGCAGGTATTGCCCATCCTGGTAATAGGTCACTTCCAGGGATTTGAGCGAATGGGTGTGAAAAAAACTCAATGTCCGGGCGTCATCGGCCTTTGCGCCAGCCTGGGTGAAGCAGGCCAGTATCAGGATGCATGATTTGATAGTGATTTTTGGCATGCGGCGATTATAGGGTAAGTGGGTAACTCCGGTGCATAATGGAGGCTGCCTGGTTTTATTCAATGATTCCGGAGATTAATTTGAGTTCAGAAGAGCAAAAACTCCCTCCCGCCTGGGCGGCAGTTAGTTTGTCCGTTTTGTACTGCTGTGCGCTGCTGGCCCTGCCAGCCAGTGCCTTTGCCGCCAGTTCGGTTCTCACCGGTACGTTTGACGGTTCCGAGCCGAAAACAGGTGCCTTGCCCGGCGCCTGCCTTACCTCTGAAACCATCGGTTATCAGAAAGTGGACAGTTTCCAGGTGTCCAGCAGCGGTCTTTACACGGTAATTGACGCCTTTAACTACATCGGTGTTGATATTGTCGGCGAGATTTACGAGGGCAGTTTTGACCCGGATTCACCCTTAACCAATCTGGTGACCCCAATCGGTGTAGACGTGCTGGAAGACGTAAATCTCAATGCCGGCACCAACTATGTGTTGGTCGTTCAGCACTATTGCGTTAACCGGGACCGTGTCTGGATCAACCGCCAGGGTGCATGGGCAATGACTTTCCTCGGCCCGGGTGAAAGCAGTTCTGTCGCCAAGGCAGACGTACCTGAAATGACCGGAGGGAATTTCACCGCTGATGACCCTACGGCCTTTACCCAGTGCGGCGATTCCCAGTACGAGGAAACCGGTCCGCTCCAGGTTTCAAGCGACGGGGATTACAGTTTCCAGGATTTTTCGATCATCTTCGAAGTGGACGACCTGGTTGATGTGTGTGTGCAGGTTTACTCTGCTCCATTCAATCCGGGTAGTCCCGAAGCCAACCGGGTTGGGTTGCTGGATGATGAAGGCAGCATAGAACTCGAGACAGGCCAGGACTACTACTTTGTCGTGCAGCCCTTCGACGTACCGACCAATGGTGAGTTCTTCTACCTCCTCGCGCCGCCGGCTCCTTTCAGCATCACTTACGCCATGTCCGGCAGTTGGTTTTTCCCCCCGACATCCGGTCAGGGATTCCTGATCGATGTGTTCGATACGGCTAACCTGATGTTCCTGGCCTGGTTCACCTATGACCTGGAACGCCCGGCTGGCGACGTCGCTGCGATGATTGGCGACCCCGGACACCGCTGGTTGACGGCGCTGGGGCCAACCGTGGGGAACACCGCTCAGCTCGATATTAACTGGAGCTCAGGAATGATTTTTGACTCTGCAGTTCCACCTGTCACCAGCGATGCTGATGGCAGCCTGACCGTTGAGTTCTACGATTGCTACACCGGCCTGGTTACCTATGACCTGGGCGCCAGCGGCCGCACGGGGGAGGTGCCGATTGAGCGTATCGTCAACGACGCCGTTCCTTTATGCGAAACGCTTACGGTAGGCCCGGGTATGCCCGGTCCTCTTTAGCGTTCAGGGCTGAACACCCAGCACGAACTGGTCTGAGGAAGGCTAATCAACCTTGCTCAGGTTCCGCGCCAACAGCAATAATTGTTGTGTAATGGAAGGGTAATTTGTAATCAAATGGCCCCGGGGCGGGTCTGATTGTGGTATCCACGAATCGAGCAGTGAAATCAAATATGAAAATACATCCTTCAGAAATCACCAGTGAGTCAAATTACCGTAACCGACGGCAGTTCATTCGGGATGCGGGCCTGGCGATCGGAGCAGGTGCGCTGGCTGTAGCACTACCCCAGGCTGCCGGCGCCAATCAGCGGGATCTTGTCACCGTGCCTGGTCCCTACAGCACTGACGAGCAGCCCAACTCCTGGCAAGACGTCACTACCTACAACAACTTTTACGAGTTTGGTACCGGCAAGGAAGACCCGTATCGCAATGCCGGTGATTTCGTCACGACACCCTGGAGCGTGAAGATATCCGGTGAATGTGCAAAGCCGGGTACCTACGCATACGAGGACATCATTGCACCCCACACGCTGGAAGACCGGGTGTACCGGCACCGTTGTGTTGAGGCCTGGTCAATGGTCGTGCCTTGGACCGGTTTTTCGCTGGGTGATTTGCTTAAGCGATTCGAGCCCGACCCTGATGCCCGCTACGTTCGTTTCAAGACCCTGCATGACCCCAAACGTATGCCGGGGCAGAGAAGGGCGGTATTGGACTGGCCTTACGTTGAGGGCCTGACCATTGAAGAGGCTATGCACCCGCTGGCACTAATGGTAGTCGGAGTCTACGGTAAAGAACTTCCTAACCAGAATGGCGCACCGTTACGCCTTGTCGTGCCGTGGAAATACGGCTTCAAAGGCATCAAGTCGATTGTGGAAATAGAATTTACCAAGCGCAAGCCCAGAACCTCCTGGGAGAAGTCGGCACCTAATGAGTATGGGTTTTACGCGAATGTGAACCCGCAAGTCAGTCACCCGCGCTGGAGCCAGGCGCGTGAGAGAAAAATTGGCGCAGGCCTGTTTGCCGAGAAACAGCCGACCCTGATGTTCAACGGTTATGCCGAGGAAGTGGCCGACTTGTATACCGGCCTGGACCTGCGCAAGAATTTTTGATGACAGCAGGATCGATCCGGGCGCTTAAGGCAGCGTTATTTGTTGTCTGCCTGATCCCGCTGGGGAAGTTGACCCTGGAAACATTTGGTGTGGCAGGGATGAGCCTGGGCGCCAACCCGGTTGAGCAACTGATTCATCGATTCGGGATATGGGGGCTCAACTTCCTGTTGATAACGCTGGCAGTGACCCCGTTAAGGCAATTGACCGGAACGGCCTGGTTGCTGCGGTTTCGGCGAATGTTGGGTCTGTTTGCATTTTTCTATGTGCTAATGCATTTTTTGACCTATGCCGGTCTTGACCAGCGATTCCATCTGCCCCTGATTCTGGAAGACATTGCTGAAAGGCCTTACATAACGATTGGCTTCACTGCGCTGGTGTTGCTGATACCGCTTGCCGTGACTTCGACCAATGGCATGATGCGGCGACTGGGGCAGCGCTGGAAGAAGCTTCACCGCCTGGTCTACGTGATTGTGGTTCTTGGTGTTTGGCATTTCTACTGGCAGGTTAAACTGGATACCGTAGAGCCCCTGGTCTATGCACTAATCCTGGCTGCTCTGCTGGGCTACCGAATTTGGAGGAAATATGGGCGTACTTCGCACCCCGGATGAGTGTTTCGAGGGACTGGACGGTTTTTCGTTCCAGCCTCATTATCAAGAGGTCACCGATCAGGATCTCGGCGATCTGCGTATTCATTACCTTGACGAAGGACCAGCCGACGGCCCGGTGGTGTTGTGCCTGCATGGCGAGCCGACCTGGTGTTACCTCTATCGAAAAATGATCCCGGTTCTGACCAGCGCTGGTTGCCGCGTGCTGGCTCCTGACCTGGTAGGTTTCGGACGTTCAGACAAGCCTTCCGAACGCAGTGACTACAGTTATCGTAAGCATGTGCAGTGGATGACGGACTGGATGACGGCGTTACAACTTCACGATGTCACGTTGATTGGCCAGGATTGGGGTGGCCTGATTGGGCTGCGACTGGTGGCTGAGAATCCTCAGCGCTTCGCCCGTTTCTCCTTGTCCAATACTGGCTTGCCGACAGGAGATCATTCGGTCAGTGAGGCGTTCCACCGCTGGCGAACCTTCAGCCAGGAAGACCCTGACTTTGATATTGGCATTATCGTGAATCTGTTCGGTCAGGGCGGTCTGACCGCAGCGGAAATGGATGCGTATCGTGCTCCGTTTCCCACTGACGACTATAAGGCGGGCGCC
>RCNC010000698.1_pt1 | contig 21795 bp, 16 predicted proteins | sample 2041301 | NCBI WGS metagenome assembly RCNC01 (sample SAMN09708231, study PRJNA481090) | Marine sediment metagenome, whole genome shotgun sequencing project. | biome: marine sediment; feature: ocean; material: sediment; isolation source: Sewage treatment plant 13A marine sediment (STP13A) ...
TTCACAGTGGGGGAGGCTACTTGTCTCATTTTGCGGGATGGGTTTCGCGCTCAGATTTGGGTCAGGTTTGGTCGTGACGATTGAGCGAGGCCAGAGGAATAGCCTTAGCTATTTCGAAGGCCTTGCGATTGAGGAACGGCCGAAGATGACCCGAAGATGAGATGCGAAAATGTGAAATTATTTTTTCGCGGGCCCTAAAGCTGTTTGACCCCAGATGCCCCGGTTTCTATACTCGTCCGATAGCCGAACCAAGCAGGAAAGGAGGGCAGAGCCATGGGATTCGATAGGGTGACGCTCGGGCGGACCGGACTGTCGGTCAGCCCCATCGGGATTGCCTCGAGTTACGGCACGAACGAGGCCATGGTCGAGGAGGCCGTGGACCGCGGGGTGAATTACCTGTATTGGGGGGCACTGCGTACAAAGAAGATGGGCCGGGGCATCCGGAACGTAGTGCGCAGAAAACGGGACGATCTCATCATCGTTTCGCACACGACAAGCCGCAGCCCCTCGACATTGTCGAAGGTGGTGCAGAAGAGCCTGAGGCAACTGGGCATCGATTGCCTCGACGTGCTCCTGCTGGGATGGCACAACAAGAAGCCCGATGCTCGGCTGATCGACCACGTCGCCAAGCTCAAGGACGATGGACTCATTCGATTCTCGGCCCTGTCCGGCCACGACCGCCATCTGTTCCCGGAACTCGAAAAAGACAAACAGATCGACATCTTCCACGTCCGGTACAATGCCGCCCACCGTGGGGCCGAACGGGAGATTCTCGATCACCTGCCCGAACAGGACGGCCCCGGCGTGGTCTCCTTTACCAACACCCGCTGGGGATCCCTGTTGAAACCCGCCAACATGCCGCCTGGCGAGTCCCCGCCGTCGGCCGCCGACTGCTACCGGTTCGTACTGGCCCATCCGAAGGTACAAGTCGCCGTGTGCGGGCCGAACAGCATGGAGCAGCTCAAGGAAGACTTGGAGGCGCTGGAGCTGGGACCGATGAGCGAGGAAGAACTCGATCGCATGCGGCGCATCGGGGACCACGTCTACAAGAACGTGAACCCCATGAAGGCGCAACTCTCGGGAATAATGACGATTCGCTTGCGGACCTAGGGCTGAGTACAGACACCCTCACTCCCCGCCTTCGCGGGGACAGGCTCTAACCCTCTCCCTCAAGGGAGAGGGGACGCAGGGGTGCCAGACGCCAGAGCCCAACGAGTGGAAGAATGAAACCCGCTGAAGGCAACCAGAGAATCGGGATACCGGCCTACTTCACGTCCCACGCGTGGGTGGAGGCCGGCTTCGACTACGCGGACCTGTTCGAGACGAAACAGGGCCGGCTGATGTTCAAGGCCCTGGAGCCCATGTTACACCTCTTCGGATTTCTGGGCCCTGCGGTTCGCCTCCACAACGAGTATCTCTTCGTTCGTCACTACGCCCACGAGGCGAGGCTTCGGCAGATCCGGCCGAGCTGCATCGTCGAGATCGGGGCCGGGCTTTCGCCCCGGGGGATTGCCTTTGCCTCTGCGGATCCGGACCTTCGGTACATCGAAGTGGATCTGCCGAAGATGGTGGCGGCCAAGAGGAGTGCACTGGGCAGCTTTCAAGCGCCCCCGAACTACTTCCTCGGAACGGCGGATCTGCTCGGCGACGATTTCATCGACTCCCTGCCTGCAATGCCGAGGCCTGGGGATCGCGTAGCGGTCGTTACCGAGGGGGTCACAGATTACTTCAACATGCCGGAGAAGCGTAGGGCCTTTGGGAACATCTTCTCCCTGCTCCGCACACGTGGCGGCGGACATTATCTACTCGATATCTACGCCCGCGAGCATTTCCCGCGCCTTCCCTTCCTGACGAATGCATTCGTCAGGACCCTGGGCCACATGGTGGGCCGCTCCTTTGACGATCAGCTCTTCGAGCGGGTGGAGGATGCCGGTCGATTCCTGGTAGGCTGCGGCTTCGACAACGCTACGGAACTTGACCTGGCCGAGCTCAACGCGTCGGCCTACCAGCCGCCAATGGAGGAATGTACCTTTCGGATCGTCGAGGCGGTGGTGGGAGAGGAAACCTGAGGCACCTGCGCTGAGAAGGATGACACCCTCACCCTATCCCTCTCCCTCAAGGGAGAGGGTTTGCTAGCTGTGCTTGTACACCTTGCAGAGAAATCCCTTCCAGGGTTCGGAGCCCCAGACGGCGTCTGCGGGGCGTGGGTCAAGAAGCAGGCTCGCGCTCGATTCCTTCCAGCCGTATTCCGGGGGCTCCCTTTCCGGAAACCACCAGGCGTGCTGCAAGGACACAACGCGAGGGTCGATGCCGGCGGTCAACTTTGCGCGTTGACGAATCTTTCCGCGGGGAGATTCGATCCAGACCCAGTCCCCCTCCTCGATGGAGAGTCCGCGCGCCGTGTCGGGGTGAAGTTCGACCAGGGGGTCGGGATTCTTCTCTCTCAAGGAGGCAATCTGCCGGAGCTCCGAGTGGAAGAAGGGCTCGATCTTGGCTCCGGTGATGGCGATCAGCGGGTACTCCCCGGCCAGGTCCGGCGTGCTGTAGGGGCTCTCCGGAGGCTCCACATAGTCCGGGATCGGGTCGAACCCCATCGACTCGAGTGCCGAGCAGGCGATCTCGAATTTGCCCGATGCGGTCGGAAACCCCTCTGTCTCGTGTTTTCTGTATCGCATCTCCCCCTGTAGCAGGCCTACTTCCTTGAAGGCCTCGAAGTCGAGTCCCGTGTCCTCGAGCACATAATCACACCACTCGCGTAAATCTTTCCACGGAAAGAACTCCTCGAGGCCCAGCCTCTTGGCCAGCTCGATGAGGATCTTCTTGTCGTCCCAGCACTCCCCGATCTCCACCACCTTCTGCCGGGCGGCGACGCACCAGATGAAGTGCAGGTCTGCCACGTCATCCTGCTCGAGCCAGCTCGCAGCGGGCAGTACGATGTCGGTCAGTTGAGCGGTGGGGTTCATGAACAGATCGATTGCCACCGAAAAGTCCAACGCCTTCAGGGCCTCCTCCCCCTTCAATGGGTCGCTGCTCGTCAAGAGGGGGTTCGTACCCATAATGAGCAGGGCCTTGACCGGGTAGGGCTCCTGTTTGAGCACGGCGTCCCAGAAGACGGGATGACGGACCCCCGGGTTCAGGGGAATCGACTCTCCGTAGCCCAGCTTCTTCGCCGACACGTCCGGAGTGATTCTATCGAGCAGGGTGTTCTCGGGCGCAACAAAGGGCGACGTCTGAAAGACATTCTCAGGGGGGACCCAGAAGACGTCTCCTCCGGGCACGTCGATATTCCCGGTCACGGCGCGGAGGATCAAGAGCGCACGGGCGGTCTGGAAGCAGTTCGGGCTCTGGTCGAGGCCGTTTCCCCAAAGCATGCAGGCAGGCTTGGTCGTGGCATACAATCGGGCCATTTCCTTGATTGTCTCTTCCGGGACCCACGTGATCTCCGCTGCCCGGGACGGCGGGTATTCCTTTACACGTTCCACCAGCCTGTCGAACCCTGCACTGTACTTTTCCACGAATTCCTTGTCGTAGAGCTTCTCCTCGACGATCACGTTGAGCATGGCCAAGGCGAGGGCCGCATCGGTGCCGGGGCGAACCTGGGCCCACAGGTCCGCCTTTGCGGCGCGCGGAGTCTCTCTCGGATCGACGACGATGGAACGCGCACCTCTCCGAAGCGCTCGGGTTATCTGATGACCGCACATTCCATCGGCAGAGCCCGTCTCCTCGATGTTGCAGCCCCAGACGAGAACACACGCGGGCTCCACGCCCCCGAACCCGTAGAAGTCGCAGATCGGCAGCGGCATCCCGCAGGTCACGAATGAGGCCATCACCCTGGGCAGGTAGCAGGCGTGGGCATAGGTGACCACATTCGGCGTTCCGAAGGCGTTTGCGAACCGAAGGCTCATGAACATGTAGGGGCGGCCCGTCCCCAGGGCAAGAGCCACGGACTCGGGGCCATGCTCGTTCTTGAAGCTGAGGAGCCGCTCGGCAATCGTATCCAGGGCCTCATCCCAGCTTATGCGCGTCCACTTGTTCTCTCCCCTGGCCCCGGCCCGCTTGAGCGGGTACTGCAGGCGCTCCGGGTGGTAGAGGAACTCCGGGGAGGCCCTTCCCTTTGAACAGATGTAGCCTCGGCTCATCGGGTGGTCCGGGTCCCCTGTCACCTTCACCACCCTTCCCTCTTCCATGTGCACGTTCACGCCGCACACGCCGTGACACATCCGGCAGATCGATTTCACGACATTTCCGGTCGTTTTCATTTCATCCGCCCTTCGAATTGGAGACGGCCGTGTTCATGACCACAGCAATCAGACGGTCTTCCATGCCCCGGTCGATCACCTCCACCCGGGTCAGGGCCGTGTCGTGGGTGGTGCGGACCACCCGGACCCTCGTCCGGAAGGGGCCTCTCTTCCCCTGAGAGAGATACTGGATCGTCAGGTCCTTGGTCGTCATCGGCCTCCGCGTCTCGGCACCGGCCGCCATCTCCCCGGCCGTGTCTGACAGAATGGCAATCATTCCCCCTTGAAGCACCCCGACGCTGTTGCGTACATACTCCTGCAGATCAAGTTCCACAACGCCTTCCGCCTCGTCCAGAACCCGAACCCCGGCTGCATCACGAAAGGGACGCTTGAGGCCCGACCCCTCAATACCGAAGTGGACGGTCTCGGATGTTTCCTCGGCCGCCGCCAGGACAGGCGCATTTTTCCTTCGGGGAAGCCTGGATCCGGATACCATGGCGGTCCCGATCGGCTTTGCGGGCTCGTCGAAAGCGCCTACCTCTTCCCGAATATCCACATCTATGATCGCCATCGTGCGTCCCACCCGTATCACCTCGCCCGTGGCGGCGATCGTCTCGGATGCACGCCGTCCGGACAAGTGGACCGAAAGGGCGGCCGTTGCCATCCAATCCGGGTAAACAGCGCGAAAGGTCAGGGCCCCGCCGAGGATGTCGACGATGGTTGCCACGGCGCCGGCCTGCAGGGACCCGTCCGGGGTGAGGATCTCGGGCACAACAGGGGCACGGATGACGGCCCTCCCCTGGCCCTGAAACTTGAGGGACATGCGCAGATCACGAAGGATGTGGTTGGGGGGTGGGTAGTGGTCAGCGCTGCTGCTCTCTTCTCTGTTCTCCTCCATGCTCTCCTTCATCAGTCGCAGGAGTCTCCCACGGAAGGGTAATCCGGCTTCGCATCACAACCCGAGCAGGCCACATTGGGAAGACCGGTCAAGCCGGTTTCCACCATCTGGGTGATCCACTCCGCCACGGTGTACCCGTTCGTGTCCTCGGTGTAGAACTTCGGGTTGCCCATAATCGTGTGGTTGCATCCAGGACTGATGTAATATCGGATATTGCCTGCTGTGCTGTTCGCGAGAGCGTCGTCCGTGACGCCGTACATCCTCTGATTCCACTCCACGGCTGTGGAATTCACGTCTGCCCAGTAGTCGATCCCATACAGCAATATGTTCACATAGTTCAAATTCAGCATGGCCCAGTAGAAAAAGATCTGGTTGTGATCCCAAGCCGACGTGTAAGGGGCCATGATGGTGTCGGGATAGTGGTCTGCGATCATGGCGACCGTTTCTCCGGAGGTAAAATCCGTGAAATCGTTCACCCCTTCGACGAATCCTTCGACCTGCCAGGGAAGCTGGATATTCCACTGCTCTTGTGCAAGGTCTTTGAAGACAGCATTGTTGTCGGGCGTAATGCCGTTTCCGGCATCCGGGAAACAGTAGGCCGTGGACGACGGATAGGCATCCCGTATATCCGGGAAATTCAGGAGGGCCCCGTAAGCCCCGGCACTGCTGCCCGTGACGAAGATCTTGTCCGGCTCTGCGGTAAAGGTGTCCTGGATCCATCTCAGCACGACTCGGAAGTTCACCTTGCCCCGGTGCCGTATGGTCCAGTGGTTGAAATCGGGAAGCAGATGAAACCCTAAATCGTCCGGATAATCGTAGTCATTCGCGCCGGAATGGATGTCCCCCGTGCAGTAGGGGATATAGACCATACTCCAGTCCCGAAAGGGGTTGTCCGGGTTGTCGTCGTCGCCGATGCCGTCGTTGTTCCCCAACGATTCCACCGTGGCACGTACCCCGGTGTTCGTCGTCGACTCGTAGATGCAGTTCATGGTGTGCCAGCACGCGCCCCCACCCTCGAAATAGACGACCAGCTTGTTAACGCTGCCCCCCTTTGCAAAGAAGTAGAACTGGGACTCGCAATCATCCATCGGACAGTGTGTACAGCTCGGCGAAAGACCCTTGTACGTGAAGTCAGGGTAGTGGTCCCGCCAGTCCACCTTGGACCATCCTTCCGGAATCGGACTCGTGAAGGGCTCTGCGCTCGGGTTGCTCGAACCGCCCGGCGGCACACCGGGATTGTCCGGGTCATCATCACTGCATGCGATCAACCCAACGAAGACGAAGAGCACGGCGGCGATAACGTACCATTTTCTTGCTTTCATCCGGTTTCCTCCTCTGTGGTTCCTCCTTCTGACTCGGCCAGGGAGCAGGGCAACGATCCTTCTTGTGTACCACAGACGACACGGTTATGGCAAAAAAAATCCCCCATACCGAGCGCACCCTTCTGCTCTGCGCAGTCATCGCGGTGAATCGTTTGACACGCCCCCTCCATCTATCTATAGATCAAAGGGATCTTGATCAACAACCCTGAATCGCAAAATTCATCGAGGGCAGTGTGATGGGACAATCACGGAAACGGGGCTTCCAGCCAAACCTCTTTCCCCCGGCGAGGCTTTGGTCCTTGCTTGCCCTCGTCGTGGTGTGGGTGACTGTTCCGCTACTCACGGCATGCGGCGGCGGTGACGACGGCCCGACATTGGACAATGGGACGGCATCGGGACGCCTGATCGTCCCCCCCACCCAGGTCCTGGAGGAGGAACCCAACCAGACGATCGACCAGGCACAAAGGGTGGAGGCCTCCTGGTTGGTCACGGGAAGTGCCTCGGCGAACGATCCGGGCTTTCCCCTGCCAGGGTCCCCGGGGGTGGAGGTGGAGGACCTGTATTGGGTGACCGCCTCTGAGAGGATACAGGTAGCCCTCACCATCGCTGAGGACAATCTCGTCGCAAACGACCTGGACCTGTTCCTGCTGGATCACACCGGAATTCTGATTAACGGCTCGGAAGAAGCGCGCGTTGCGACAGAGCTTATCGACATACCCGGTCCTGGTCCATTCCTCGTCGGGGTCCGCGCCTACCGAGGATCGAGTGCATATGCCCTTTCTTTCACCCCCTTGGGGACCCTGCCTGAGAGTCGCGGGGGGATGATCCCTCCCGGCGCCGACTTCGTCCCGGGCGAGATCCTGGTACGGTTCCGGTCGCAAATGGCCGTGGCTAACGCGACAGGCGTCCGGGCACTCGTCTCCCGCTTCGGGCTCGTTCGAAAGCGGTCTCTACCCGGGGGAGTCGAGATGCTGAGCGTGTCTCCGCCGAACCAGGTTTTTCGGGACGACGCCACGGGCAAGAAGGTCTTTCCGAAGAAGGACGGCTCTGCGGCACTCAAGGCGCTCACCCTGGACCGTATCCGCAGCCTGCGGGAGGATCCGGAGGTCGAGTATGCGGAGCCGAACTTCATCCGCAAGCCTTGCGTCTCCCCGAACGATCCGGCCTTCGAGCTTCAATGGCACTACCAGTTGATCAACCTCCCGGAGGCGTGGGACATCACCACAGGGTCGGCTGAGATCACCGTGGCCGTTCTCGACAGCGGGATCTTGTCCGGCCACCCGGACCTGCGGGCACGGCTGACGGACGGGTACGACTTCGTCAGTCAGATCGACAATGCCAATGACGGGGACGGAAGGGATCCGGACCCGGAAGACCCGGGCGACGATCCGGAAGGCGAAAGCAGCTCGTTTCACGGCACCCATGTGGCAGGAACCTTGGGCGCTTCGACGAACAACGACCTCGGTGTGGCCGGGGTCACCTGGAACACGAGCATCATGCCCCTTCGTGTTCTGGGCCTGGAGGGGGGAACGGATGCCGACGTCGCACAGGCAATCCGTTACGCCGTCGGCCTGAACAATAACGCGGGGACCGTGCCGGAGAGGGCGGCACATATCATCAACATGAGCTTTGGCGGCCCTGGATTCAGCCAGACGGTGCAGGACGCGGTTCTGGACGCGAGGGCTGAGGGCGCGATACTGGTGGCCGCAGCGGGGAATGAGAGCACGAGGCTGGCTTACTATCCGGCATCGTTGGACGGTGTGATCTCGGTTTCTGCGGTGGATCTAAACCTGCAGAAGGCCACCTATTCCAATTTCGGTTCCTTCGTCGATGTTGCGGCGCCCGGTGGCGACACGAGCGCAGATCTGAACGGGGATGGCTTCGGAGATGGAGTTCTGAGCACCCTGGGGAATGACCAGGGCGAGTTCTTCTATCGCTTCTACCAGGGAACCTCCATGGCGACCCCGCACGTGGCAGGGGTCCTTGCCCTCATGCTTGCCGTCAACCCGAACCTGACGCCCACGGACATAGATCAACTGCTGGCCGGGACCCACCCGGACACATCCGTCCGGATCACGCAGGATCTGGGACAGGAAGGTCGGGACGACCTCTACGGACACGGCCTGATCGATGCCGCACAAGCGATGGTTGCCGCCCGATCCATACCGGGCGGCGGAGGGACATCTCCTTCCGGTTCGATTCTCGCCGTTTCGACGAGCCGGCTCAACTTCGAGAACTTCCTCGACAAACTCTCGTTCAAGATCACGAACGCCGGTATCGAAACGCTGCGTGTAACCAGCATCACGGGTGATGCCTCGTGGCTCACCCTCTCTCCGTCATCCGGCACTGCGCCGCTCGCGGTCGAGGCCACCGTGGACCGGACGGGTCTGTCGGAGGGGGAGCGGACGGCGACGATCCAGGTGACTTCGAATGCGACCCAGGGGACGCAAAGCGCTACCCTCCAGGTCGAGATGCGGGTCGGCGGGAAGACCACGGGCGACGTGGGGGAGGTATTCGTCCTCCTGCTCAAGCCCACATCGTCTGACACCGTTGTCCAGACCGAAACCGACGCGACGCAGGGGTATACCTTTGCTACGCCCCCGGTCGCGCCGGGCAAGTATCAGATCGTTGCCGGAACGGACCTGGACGACGACGGGTTCATCTGTGAAGTGGAAGACGCATGTGGATTCAGCCCGGGCCTGTTCACCGTCCGCTCCGGACAGGACACCCCGGACATTGATTTCGTCTTGAGCACGATCGTCTCGCCACAAGGGGCTTTGTCCAGCCCCTCAGGGCTCGGTTCAACACGGTACGGCAGGATCCGATGAGGCCGCGTCTGACTGAGAAGAAAGTCAGGTTCACAACCCATTTTCCCCGGAGGTAAAGAAGATGAGAACCCTGGCAAGCCTGATGGTTCCGTTGCTGATCGTCCTGTTCTGTGCCGGCCTCGTCCAGGGACAGGAGGAAAAGGTGTCCGACAAGAAGGTCCTGGTCGGTACAAAACACGCCCCACCCTTTGCCATCAAGAATGAAGACGGATCCTGGAGCGGGATCAGCATCGACCTCTGGGGCAAGATCGCAAGGGAGAACGATGTCGATTACGAACTCAAGGAGTTCGATCTCGAGGGACTGCTGGAGGCCATTGGTTCCGGCGCCGTGGACGTGGCCGTAGGCGCGCTCACGATGACCCCGGAGAGAGAAAAGATCTTCAACTTCACGCATCCTTTCTACACGACCGGCCTGAGCATTGCAGTCTCTTCCCAAGGGAAGAAGAACTGGCAAAAGGCGGTGGAGAGGTTCTTCTCCCCCCAGTTCTTGCGGGTCATCGCGGGCCTGGCGCTGCTCCTGCTTGTCATCGGTTTCCTCGCATGGCTGCTCGAGCGGAAGCGAAACCCGGAGCAGTTCGGCGGTAGCGCCCTGAACGGGATCGGTGCCGGCTTCTGGTGGTCTGCCGTAACGATGACAACGGTAGGCTACGGGGACAAGGCCCCGGCCACCTTCCTGGGTCGCCTCCTGGGAATGGTCTGGATGTTCGCAGGGATCATCATGATCTCCAGCTTCACCGCGGCCATGACCTCCGCCCTCACGCTCACGCAACTCGAATCCAAGGTAAGCGGCCCGAAGGATCTCCCTCAGGTATCCGTGGGCTGCGTTCCCGGCTCCACCAGCGCCGCCTATCTCAGTGAATCCGGCATACACTTCAGAGAGTACGAGACCCCCGAGGACGGCTTGCGTGCCATATCACAGGGCGACCTCGATGCCGTTGTCTACGACGCCCCGATCCTTCGCTATCTCACAACCAAGGAATTCAGCGGGTCGGTCCAGGTTCTGGAGAACACCTTCACGCGTCAGGACTACGCTTTCGCTTTGCCGTCAAACAGCCCTCATCGCGAGACTCTGAACCTGGCAATGCTCGAGGTCATCGGAACCGACGCATGGCAGGACCTCCTCCGCACCTACCTGGGGAAGTAGGCAAGTACGTTTCGAGCAACCTGCATCAACCGATGGATCGCCACGTCGCCTTCGGCTCCTTCTCAAAGGCTCTAAAGGGGGGTCGCTTCCCTTCCCCACGCCACCCCTGGATTCCCGCCTGCGCGGGAATGACGGCTTCTCTTGCCTTGCCCCTTATTGCTCCGAGGGGTCATCCGAGGGGTCAAACCTACACATTTGACGAAAGCAATCCGCGCATCATCTTCGTAACAAGCTAAGCGACCCCCGTCTTTGGAACGCCGCACGATTTTGTCAAATGTGTAGGTTTGACCCCTGTCCCTACCCCTGTCCCTATTGACCTTTCGCAAATCGTGCTTATCTTCTTAGGGATCGTAAATCCACGCAAGGTAACGCAACAAAGATGAAAAACACAGACTACTATAAGGTCTTGGGCGTATCGAAGAGCGCTACCCAGGCTGAGATCAAGAAGGCCTACAAGCGCCTCGCCAAGCAATACCACCCCGATCGCAATCAAGGGGACAAGGCGGCAGAGAACCGATTCAAGGAAATCTCCGAGGCGTACCAGTCCCTGTCCGACCCGGAGAAGCGAAAACGGTACGACATGTTCGGGGGAGCGGGCTTTCAGGGTGACCCGGGCTTCCGGGGCCGGGCGCAAAACGCCGGGGCAAACGGGTATTCTACATGGTCTTCCGCTTCGGGAAACACGGGCTTCGACTTGAAAGACCTCTTCGGCCAGATCTTCGGCAATGGCGGAAGGGCCAGAGCGCAGGCAAATGACTTTTCCGGCGGAGGTCCGTTCGAAGCAGGCACCGGCCCCTATGACTTCGGCTTCGATGTCGGGCCGGAGCCTGGTCGCGACGTGGAGGCGGATGTGACGATTCGCTTCGAAGAGGCGATCAACGGTGGAACACACCGGATATCCTTGCAGAGGAACGGAAGCTGCTCTGCCTGCGGGGGCAAGGGAAAGAATCGAACCGGTCAGTCGAGTGCTTGTACATCCTGTGCCGGTAAGGGCAGGAAGCAGGTGGCCAACGCGGGAACCGACTTCACGATCGTATGTAACGCCTGCAGCGGCCAGGGACAGATCTACACGGAGCCGTGCACCGGCTGTGGCGGAACCGGTCGGTCGGCCGGCGCGGAAAACCTGAGCGTGAAGATCCCGCCGGGAGTCGACAACGGGGGAAGGCTGCGCATCCCGGGAAAGGGAGAGGCAGGCGCGGACGGGAGGGCCGGGGATCTCTTCCTTCGCATCCACGTCACCCCACACAAGTATTTCCGTCGGGAAGGGAGAAACCTGCACGTGGATCTTCCGGTGACCATAAGCGAGGCCGCGTTGGGGGCCAAGGTCGAGGTGCCCACCCTGGACGGAAAGGCCACGCTCACGATACCGGCAGGGACCCAAAGCGGAGCGAAACTCCGTATGAAGGGAAAAGGCGTACCGGACCCGAAAGGTGGAATCAGAGGCGACATGTACGCACACACGCAGATCGTCGTGCCGAAAGAACCGGATGCGAAGGCGAGGAAGATCTTCGAGGAGTTGAAGGGAATCGAGATCGACCCGCGGGCGGGGAAGTTCTAACAAGGGGCGGAACGCAATCCGGAAAGGAGACTTGAAATGAGAATCCCGATAACGACAGGCGTCCCGGAAGATCTCCGGAGAAGAGACGCACGCTATTCGTTGCGCGGTACTCCGCACTCTTCGGATGAATACGGCTACCGCAGGGGCAGATCAGGCAGGGCATTTCCGGGACCTTCCATGCGGGACCGGACAAACCTGGCGGTCGATCGCAGGATGGACTGGGAAGACGAAGGCCCCGTACATGCAGACAAAGAGGCGGTGCAGGAGGACCAGGTCCCTGTCCGGAAGAACGATGCAGTTCGCACGGAAGCGCCGCACGAGGACTGGAAGGAACGTTACATCCGGCTGCGGGCCGATTTCGACAATCACAAGAGACACGCCGAAGCCGAGCGAGAGAAGTTATCGGGAATGGGCAAGGCAAAGATTCTCGAAGACGTCTTTCCCCTGGTCGAGCACATGGAGAGGGCCATCCGAGCCGCGAGGGATGCAGGGGACAGAACCGGCATCCTCGAAGGCATAGAGATAGTGTACCAGGAGTTGCTGAGGGTCCTCGAAAAGAACGGTGTCGAGAGGATTGCGACGGTGGGTAAGCCGTTCGACCCGGAGATCCACGAGGCGGTCGCCGTGTCTCCCCATACCGACTACCCGGCGGACACGGTCGTCAAAGAGGTCAGAGCAGGTTTCGTCAAGGGCGGCCAGCTACTGAGGCCCGCATCCGTCATCGTAGCCCAGTAGCCTGCCACCCAGGCCTCGGAACCCGAACTTCCCCTTATTTATACTTCTTTAGAAGCTCTTTCTTGGCCTTGTTGTACTCTTTCTCGGTGATGATGCCTTTTTCGTGGGCGGCCTCAAGGTCTTCCAGTTGCTGACCCAGAGATACAGAGGTCTGCTCGACTCGGGCCCCGCCACCCCCACACCCCACGAACAGGCCTCCCATGACGATCGTGAAGATAACAACGGCTATTACAGTTACTTTGGTGAAACGCATTCTTTTCTCCTCTTTGTCTTGTGTTTCTCCAGCATCTTCTTGCGAGCCGTTATTCTTGCATCTTCGCCCCTGACTGTAAAACCGGAATGCCCGACAGGGCCTCGACATATTTCAGATGCGGCGATGCATGCGTCGGATTCAGGAAGAGCGCAACCCTCAAGGCGCCTCCGGCTCTTCGTCCCTCTCCTTCTCGGCCTTCTGCTCCTCTTCGGAGTCCTGGCTGTCCTCTTCTGGGGACGCGCCGACCGCCTCCGCCTTCTTCGCGGCATCCTCCATCTTGGCCTGGGCCTCGGTCTGGCGTCGCGCGGCCCTGTTGGCAAGCTCCATCACGTCCAGGGCCGCCGCCTCGATGTCTGACCGGACTTCTTCGTCCACGCTGGCGGCTGCTGCTTCCCGGAGTTCGCTTAGCTTCTTCTCAGCATACCCATGGTCCTCGGCCGCCTCTCGTTCCACCTTTTCAGCCTTCTTCTTGGCGTCGGAAAAGGCATCGAGCGCCGCCGCCATCTCGGCGGACTTCCCCTCCTCCGGCTCTGCATCCAAAGAGATGTCCTCTGCAGCCAGACCGATTGCCGTCACCGGCAGGGGAGCGAGAAGGTCCTCGACGCGCCCGCCAAAAGGGCCCACCAAATGGTCTCCTTTCAGGCGGAAGGGCAGGAAGACGAGGGCCGCGTTGCCCGAGTGTTCCGCCACGGTCTCCACACTCGTGTTGACCAAGACCTCCGGCTCGGCCGAGATCCTGAATTCCTCCAGCGTCTTGCGAAGGTCTTCGACGGTCGCTTCATAGTCGTCTTCGGCCTCGCCTTCTTCTTTCTTTGATTCGACGGCTAGGACCCGTATCCTTGCCCCGCTCCATTCCTCACTCCGGGTCATGAGGTAGGCGAGCAGGAGCATCAACCGGGACGTTCGATCCCTCCACCACCACACATCGATCCGCCGCTTCTCCGGGGGCACCTCGGCCAATGCAGCCCAGGTCTCTTCTTTTGCGTCCAGCACGATGACGTTGCAGCCCAGCCGGAAGGCCCCGCGCAGGTTGCGCCCGTAGCCCTGCGTGCTCTGTGTCTTTTCACCTCCAGGAAGCTGCTCCATCCAGTTGAGAAGGATCGTGTTCGCACGAATCGGCCCGATCCCGTAGGCCTGCACCAGCGTGTTCACGCCCACGCTCAGGTTCGGGGCGACCACGGCTAGCGGGAAGGCGCCGGGATGAAGCCGGGCCAGGTCCTTGCGAAGCTCGGCCTCCACCTCGTCCCGCCGTTTGGTCATCTTCACCCCTTCCCCTTCCAGGATCTTGACCACGGTGGTCAGTCCACTCGGGCCTTCGAGCCAGGAGGCAAACCGAAGCAGGGGTTCCCTTCTTTCCGGGTCATCCGAGAACACGAGCAACTCCGGGCGCCAGTCCCTGGGATGCTCCGGCTCCCGGGCCGCGCCCAGCAGATGCTCCCGGACCCGCTGGAGGTGATAGGACCGGCGGCTGTCCGCCCATCGTGCCGGGCCCGCGGTCCGCTTGAGGTACTGGTAGATAGAGAAGAGGACGGCGATGGCAACCAGCCCTGCCGCCAGGTCGATGGCAAGCATGGCGCCGAGACAGGCCATCCCGCCCAGAAGGCTCAGCCTGGCGTCGAACCAGCGGAATCGGGGGCGGAAGGAGGGGCTCGCCGCCCTTGCTTCGAAGAAGGTTGCGTAGTTGAGGAGCCCGTAGGAAATCAGGAAGAACATGGAGACCACGGACGCGATCATGTTCAGGTTCCCGAGGGCAACCGTGGCGAAAGCGATCCCGCAGGCGAGCAGCACCCCCCGCCGCGGGTTCCCTGTCGCTCCGGCTCCCTTGGCAAAGGGCAGGAGGAACGGAAAGATGCGATCCTGCGCCAGGGACTGCAGGATCCGGGGCGCGCCGAGGAAGGAGGCCATGCCGGACGACAAGGTGGCTGCGATCACCCCCGCGTCGATGATGAATCCGATGCTTGCCAAACGCTTCATGGAACCATAGTCCTGGCTGAGCACCTCCCGGGGCAGCCCCCCGGCAAAGAGGAAGGCGACCGTGACATAGACCAGGGCCGACAGACCGACTGCGACGAAGGTGCCTAGCGGCAGGCTCTTGCCCGGGTCCTTCAGGTCCCCGGACATGCTGACTCCCTGGGTGAATCCGGTGACGGCGGGAAAGAAGATGGCAAAGAGCACCCAGAAGGAAGGGCCGGATGCGGGAGAGGTCCAGTTGCTCGCCACCAGGGCGCTGTCCCAACGGGCCACGCCACCGACAAAGAACGAGACGAGCGCCGTTGCCAGGATCGCCATCACCACGTACTGAAAACGGGTGGCCCAATCCGCCCCCAACCAGGCAAAGATGAAGAGAAAGGAGACGGCGACTGCCGCGATGACTTGCGGAACGTACTTGCCGGAAACAGGAAGGATGTGGGACAGGGCCTCGCCGAAGCCGATACAGTAGAAGGCGATCGACACCGATTGCGCCAGAAAGAGGACGATGCCGATGGCGCCCCCGAACTCGAGCCCCAAGGTGCGGGAGATGAGATAATAGTCCCCTCCCCCTTTCACCTTCAGGTTCGTGGCGATTGCGGACAGGGACACGGTCGTGAGAATCGAAATCGCGTTGGCCAGGGCAATCATGAGAAGCGCGCGCCCCAGGCCCGCGTTGCCCACGACGTATCCGAGCCGAAGGAACAGGATGATCCCGAGGATCGTCAGGATGCTCGGCGTGAACACCCCGGCAAAGGTTCCCATCTTCCCTTCCGGCAACCCGGAGCCTGCCTTGCGATTCGCGGCATCCGCCATTCCTCTTTCCTCTATACCCCTATTGGAGGTAGAACCTCACCTCGACAAAGAACGTGAACGGGTAGGTCCCGTATTCGCTGTTCAAGCGGGCATCCGACAAAGCGAGCCCTCCCGGCGACAGCACGAACGTGGGTGCCTCCCCAAGGGGGATGGTACACCCCACCGTGGCAGCTGCATTGTCCGCTATCGAATACTCGAGGACCGGGTTCAGGATAGCAGAGGGATCCGTGAGATTCACCAAGACGTTGAACATCCCCATCAGGATCGGCAGGAGCTCGTAGCTGGCTCCGAGGCCCAGGTTGTGGCGACCGAGCAGAAGGGTTCCCCTCGAAAGAATCCTGTTGTTGCTCAAAACCTGGGCGAAGCCTTCCGGATTCGTGGCCCCGGCACCGTAATAGTAGTACTCTCCCAACAGGTAGGGTCCTTTGCCCGGAAACCGGTAATCCAACCCGACGAGGAAATCGAAATAATCGGGGCTGTCTTTCACGTGGCTGAACATGAACTCGCCGTGAATCCCGATCCCCGTGCTGCCCAGGTCTCCGGCAAAGTCTCCGCCCCCCACGATCTCGGTCTGCACCCAACCTCCCAATACCGAAATATCGAAGTCCTTGAACAGGGTCTTGATCTTCCCCACGCCGGCGGACCGGTCCGGATCCGCATCCCTGCCGAAGGCCCAGACGAATTCCGCCTGCGTGAAATCGCCCAGGGCGAGAACGAGCCGGGCCGCGTCGTTTCCTGCCTTGAACTCCCTGTCGACCTGAAGGGGGCCGAAGGGACTGAATAGGTCCGTGGGCTGCCAGAACCGGCCGGTCCCCCACGTGATCGCCTGCCTGCCGAAGATGAAGTCCAGCTTCCACGCTGAAACGGTAAGGGCCAACCGGTCGAACTCCTGGACCCAGAGGAAATCATCCGTTTCTTCTATGTCCCACCCCAAGCGGGTGTACCGGTAGAGACTCGCTGTGTCGGTAACGGGCAAAAACCCGGCCAGGGCCGAAGATGTTTGCGGCGGGTTGATGAAGGCCCACTGCTGATAGTGCACCTCGAGAGCAAGCACCTCCGCTGCCCCCAGATCGAGCATCAACCGGGCTCTCATATAGTCCGTGACCTGGGTCCGGTCATCCACGAACGGGATCTCATAATACCGGTTTCCCAGGAACAGATTCTTGAACGTTGCGCCCAGGTCCGCATACGTGGAGCCTGAGTCATAGAGCTGCCTTGCACTGGATTGCGGAGCGTAGAGGAGGAGGACGCCACCGAGGAGGGTCATGAGCAAGAGGCGACACTGCCTGGATCGGGAGATTCCCCTCACGTTCACTCCCCTCTTCTTTCCCCGGCGGGCTCCCCTGAGGTGGCGCCGGCCGTGTCGTCCAGAATCTCTCCGTCCCGGAGCCTTACGGTGCGCGTGGCGCGCTCCATCACCAGGGGATCGTGGGTGGAGAATAGAAACGTGGTCTCCTCCTGCCGGTTGAGTGCCCGCATGAGGTCGAGCAGAGACGCGGCCGTTTTGGAGTCCAGGTTTGCCGTCGGTTCGTCGGCAAGGACAATCCTCGGCCCTGCCGCGATCGCCCTTGCCACAGCCACGCGCTGCTGCTGCCCACCGCTGAGTTCGAAGGGCCTTCGGTGCTCCATTCCCTCGAGACCCACTGCTTTCAGGAGCGCGAGACAGCGCTCCTTTCTCTCCTTCTCGGGCACCTTCTGGAGGAGAAGGATGAACTCCGTGTTCTCATAGGCCGACAGGACAGGGATCAGGTTGTATGCCTGGAACACAAAACCGATGTGGTGGAGCCTGAATCGACTCAGCTCTCCCGACCCGAGGCTGCTCACCTCGGTCCCATCGAGCCAGATGCTGCCCCGGTCGGGGCTGTCCAGACCGCCCAGCAGGTTCAGGAGCGTCGTCTTTCCGGACCCGGAGGGGCCCACCAAGGCGGTGAACTCTCCCTGCTCGATCGTGAGCGACACACCCTTCAGGGCCTCTACCTCGAGTGCGCCCTGTTGGTAGATCCTCCAGACCTGTTCGGTGCGAATAATGGCTTTCATTGGGGGGCTCCCCGCTCAATCGTTTCGTGACAGGCTACTGAAACTTCGTAATTGCGCGCACCGGATCCACTCGGGATGCACGAATCGCCGGGTAGATTCCCACGGCCAGGGTCACGCTGAACACGATCCCCACCAGCAGCAGGACGCGGCCGGGCGCCAGCTCGGAGTAGAGGACCGAATCAACGACCGTACCGGCCATGGTCAACTGCTCCTCGCTCGCAAAGCCCATGTCGAGGCCGTGGGCGGCAAAGTAGAGGTGTGCGCCAAACCCCAGGATGGCCCCCACCCCCAGCGATACGAGAGACAGGAGTGTCGTCTCCAGGACGACAAGAGCGAGCAGACGCCGCGGGTCCATGCCCAGTGCAACCATCAAACCGAACTCCCGTGTCCTCTCGAGCACGCTCATCAGCACCGTGTTCAGGATTCCCAATGCCACCACGACCATGATGATGCCCATGAAGATGTAGGCGCCCGCGTTGTCCATCTGCACGAAGAGGACCAGGTCAGGCATCACTTCCTGCCAGTCGAACACGGCCGCCTTCGGCACCGAGACCAGGGGTTCAATCGCCTCCTTGATCCGGGCCTGATGCTTCTCGTTTTCCAGGAAGATGGCAAGCTGGGTGGCTCCCTCGGAAACCCCCAGCAGGGCCCTGGCGAGGGGCAGGCTCACTTGAGCGAGGTATCCGTCCATCTCGTTGATGCCGGTCCGGAAGATCCCGCGAACCCTGACGAGCTGGCTCGAGATCTGCCCCGAGGCATCCTGTGCGGTCACCACCGCCTTACCCCCCACCGAGGTCTTCAGCCTCCGGGCCATGTCCGCGCCGATGAGGACACCCCTCTTCTCGTCATCCTTCAGGTATCGCCCCTCAATGATCTTCGGCTCGAGCGTCTTACGGCTCATGTCCGATGAAGGATCCACCCCCAGAATGGCCACGCCGGCCGAGTTGTCCGCCGTGTAGATCAACCCCATCACGATGATCCGTTCCGACACGTTCCGGATCCCGGGAACCCCCCGGATCCGATCCCGCAGGGCGGATGCCTCGGCAACGAGCTTGTCGTTCGAAGGCTCGTCCGGATAATCCTCGTGCTCCACCGTGAGGTTGCCCGAACCGAGCCGTACGGCGTTGCGGATCATCTGGTTGTGGGAGCCGTCCGCCACGCCGAGGGAGATCAGGGCCAGGGCGAAACCGACCGAGATCATCGTCATCGTGATGAGCGTCCGCCTCCGGTTCTTCCAGAGGTTGCGCCAGGCCAGTTTCGGAAGGATCACGAGGGTCCCCTATATCCGCATAACCTCAACCGGTTTCAGTCGCGCAGCCTTGACGGCAGGATAGAGAGCCGCCAGGCCTGAGATGGCGAGCATGATTCCCGCACACCGAAGCACACCCTCGGGCCATATGGCAGCACGGAGCACGTTCTCAAAGGCGAAGCCGGTAAACTCAAATCCTTCCCCGAACAGCCCTGTGAGATCCCATCCCTTGACGACCAGCCGCCAGCTCCACAGGAGCCCGAGTCCAACACCCAATACCTCACTGATCCCCGCGAGCATCAGGGTCTCCATGAAGATCAGCCGTACCAGACGGACCGGCTTCAGGCCAACGGCCAACATCAGACCGAGCTCGTACATCCGCTCGAACACGGCCATGAGCATGGTGTTCAGGATGCCAAGGCTGCCAACGGAGAAGACGATGACGAGCATGATCGTGGTAAAGCCCTCCATCATGGCCAGGGCATCCTTGAGTGCGGGCGCGATCTCCTTCCACGTACGCACCTCGCAACCCGTCCCCTCCAGCAACGAGATGACCCGGGGCTTGTAGCGGTCCACATCGATTGCGTTCGGTGTACGAACCGCCACCTCGTGGATCCGGCCCGGAAGCACGAGCAGTTCCGCAAAGTCGGCCAGAGGCATGATGACGGTCGTGCGGTCGGTCACATCGTCCAGGGTCTTGAGCACACCCATGACCCTGTAGAGGTCGTTCCCCAGGCTCCCGTCCGCGGCCTGCGTGATCAAGGCGATATCGCTTCCCGGCTGCGCATTCAGGCTCTTGGCGATCTTCCTGCCCAGAATAACGACCTTCTCCTCCCCCGGCCGGAAGTAGCGACCCTGGAGCATGTGTTTCCACAGATCCGTGACCTCGCGCTCCCGCACAGGATCGATGCCCCGGATCAACACGCCCGCGGACTGCTCCCCCAGGCTTGCCAGGCCGAAGGCATAGGCTCGTGGCGCCGTGCGGAATTCGCTCTCGCTAAATCGTTCCAGGATGGACAACGGAAGGGTGTCGTGGAGCCCTTTGTCCTTGTAGTATCCCTCGGCATGGGCTTGCATATGCCCAAGGGAGCGGTCGGCCGCATACCCGACCATCTGACGGTTCATCCCCTCGACCACGTTCGTGGCGACAATCATCAGGGTAAGGCTGAAGGTCATGGCGGACAGGGTGATCAGGGACCTTCGGGGGTTCCTCCAGATGTTGCGCCACGCCATCCGGACCAGCATCCTATCGTTTCCCCCTGAGACCTCTGAATGACTGTCGTGACCGTTCTCGGGCTACCACAGAATTCCTTCCCTTTCCCCTTGATCCTTTCAACTTTCACCTGCGGCTCCGCCGCCTTATCTCGTCTTCTGAAGGGATCGAAGGCTGAAGAGGTCCGGTTTCAGGTCCACGTCAAAGGTCATTTCCGAATACGTCACGCGTGTGTACTCTTCGGGCTTGTCCAGGGGCCTCATCGAAAGAACGGTTGGTATGGTTCGTCCGCCCATCTCCTTGATCTTGCCGAAGGCCATGACGCGCACCTCTTCCCCGTCCTCGTCGAAATAGACCATCTTGAGCGGGATGTAGTCCTCGGCGCGGATGATCGACACGATCTTGCCCCAGACCACCGGGGCGTCCGGCTTCGGGTAGAGTGTCAGCTCCAGGATCCCCTGCCCGTCCCGTTCGCCCTCGAAGGTGATCTTCGTGTCATAGTCCCTCACGTACTGGCTGTCCTTGACCACGTCGTCGTTCGTGAAATGGCTCCCCATCCAGGAACCGAGCATCATCGAGGCAGGGACCTTGGTCACCCGCTTGATCTTCGGGAGATAGTTCCAGATGTTGTTGTCCACCTTCAGGGTGGCCACGCCTTCCTCTTTTGCCGGATAGGTAATCCGCACGAGGGAGCGTTCCATTCCCTCTGTGTAAACCTTCATGCGTAGGGTGCGGCTCCAGTGGGCGGTCACCACCTCCATCTCCATCTGTCCCACTGAGGTCGATCCACGCCACAACCGGTCGACCTTGTTCAGGATCTCCTTGACGCGCGCCGCATCCGATTCCGCCTCAGGAGAAGCGGCTTCGCCTGCAAGGGCAGGAACCACACCCGCCCCAAGAAGGAGGAGGAAAGCGACCAGGAAAACGTTGCTGCAACCGGGGCTTCGTCCTTGAACCTTCATCGTCTTCTCCGCAGAAGAGGTTCCTTCTATTCACCGGGCTCGTTCTCTACACAAGGCCATCGTTTCTTATGTGGAAAGCAGCTTGAGGCAATAGAACTTATCAGGCTATAATGAAATAGACAACCTTTTTATCAAGGAGGCCCAGCCATGACAAGAAATCTCGCGACCCTCTTGCTTTGCTTGGGACTGGCCACGTTTTCCGCGCCCAACGTGAACGCCGTGACGGTGGACGAGTACGGGGATCTCTTCGACGCGGTCCTGAACAACATGCTGGACAACTACGCCTGGGAGCTCGACGATCAGGGCAACCCGATCATCGGGAACTGGGATGGGGACGAGATGTACGACTCGACCCTGTTCGCACCGGACATCCTCTACCGGCTCTCGAAAGATCCCGACTATGGGGACGATGCAGCCAGGGCGCGGGTCCTGGGCCTGGCCGACCAGACGGTCGAATTCGAGATGGACAAGCTCGGCCAGTACCTTCTGGGGGACGACTCGGTCATGCTCGAGGCCTTCGCAGGCGCTCCCTGCATCATCGATGCCTTCCGGGAGAAGAGAAGGCCCATGCACA
>RCNC010001897.1_pt1 | contig 21782 bp, 23 predicted proteins | sample 2041301 | NCBI WGS metagenome assembly RCNC01 (sample SAMN09708231, study PRJNA481090) | Marine sediment metagenome, whole genome shotgun sequencing project. | biome: marine sediment; feature: ocean; material: sediment; isolation source: Sewage treatment plant 13A marine sediment (STP13A) ...
CCCACTCGGTCCGACGACACCATGCTCATCTACTTCACGTCCGGTACGACCAAGTTCCCGAAGATGGTCCCGCACACGCAGGCCTCCTACGGGCTCGGGCACATGGTCACGGCGAAGTTCTGGCACGACCTGAAGCCCTCTGATCTCCACTGGACCCTGGCCGACACGGGTTGGGCAAAGGCGGCCTGGGGCAAGCTCTTCGGGCAGTGGCTGATCGGGGCGGCCGTGATGGTCCACGACGCCGCCGGTAAGTTCGATGCCGGGGCCCATCTGGAACTGATCGAGCGGTGCGGGATCACCACGCTCTGTGCCCCCCCCACCGCCTACCGCATGTTCGTGTTGGAGGACCTGGCCAGATACGACTTCAGCGGGCTGCGGCACTGCTGCTCCGCCGGTGAGCCCCTGAATCCGGAGGTGATCAAGGTTTGGAAGGAGCACACTGGGGTAACGATCTACGATGGCTTCGGGCAGACCGAGACGGTCAACATCATCGCCAACTACCCTTGCATGCCGGTGAAGTACGGGTCCATGGGCAAGCCCGCTCCCGGCTTCGTCGTCGAGATCATCGACGACGAGGGGAATGTCCTGCCTTCCGGGGAAGAAGGGCACATCGCCATCCGGGTCAAGCCGGAGCCTCCGGTAGGCCTGTTCACAGGGTACTGGCGAAACCCGGAGGCCACGGCCGAGTCCTTCCGGGGAGACTGGTACTACAGCGGCGACAAGGGTTACAAGGACGAGGAGGGTTATTTCTGGTTTGTAGGGCGGGCCGACGACGTAATCAATTCCTCCGGGTATCGCATCGGCCCTTTCGAGGTGGAGAGTGCGCTTCAGAGCCACCCTGCAGTGGCGGAAAGCGCCGTGGTCGGCTCCCCGGACCCCCTCCGGGGCACGGTCGTCAAGGCGTTCGTCATCCTGGCGCCCGGTTATGACCCGTCAGAGCAACTCGTGAAAGAGATCCAGGCCCACGTGAAGCGAGAGACAGCCCCGTACAAGTATCCGAGGGAAATCGAGTTCGTCGCGGAGCTGCCCAAGACTCTGTCCGGTAAGATCCGCCGGGTGGAACTCCGGGCACTCGAAGAGCAGAGAAAGAAGGGACATGTCAGGTAGCGTGAGGGACGACGGTTACTCTTTCTGCAGGATCGTAACGCAGATCGCCAAGGTACCATGAAAATTGAACATGTCAAGTTCTATTTTCATGGTGTTCTGCACTGTCAGGAGATCGCACTGCACTTTAGCGTCGGCGCCGGCCCTCCTTGCCTCGGGGAGGCTTGGCTTCGTCGACTCTTATATTGCGTCCCTTGAAGAAGAATTCGTTCAGTTCTTTCTTTGCGGCCTCCGCTTCCGATTGGTTCGACATTTCGATGAAGCCGAAGCCCTTTCCCTCGATGATGCTCACCTCACGAACCTCTCCGTGGGTGGCGAACAGCTCTGCAAGATCATCCTTCGAGACGGTATAGTCAAGATTTCCTATGAACAGTTTCCTGCCTTGCATGGAAGTCTCCTCTGTCCTGGATAACTGCTTTGGATTGGAGGCCTCAGGATACTCCCCCCGGGGGGGAAGTCAAGTTCATTGTGACGCGATGAATCAAGAATGTCAGGAATTTAAGGGGTTATCTTTCAAATATTCCTTGACATAAGAAACGAGACGGAGTAGTTTAGGACCAACCGGTTGGTCCTACTCGTTCCCTTTGAGGGGTCGGCTCCGGTCAAGGAAGAGGTGGGAAGCAGGCAGAGAATCATCAACAAGGCGGCTCGACGGATTCGAGCCAAAGGAGGGGTCATGACTGAGGACGTCTACACCAGGCTGCGCGAATTCCTGGACAACATGCCCGGAGGGTATCCGAGTACAGAGAGCGGCGTGGAACTCAGGATCTTGAAGAAGGTCTTCACTCCCGAGCAGGCCGAGATCACGATGAAGCTGACCGGTATGCCCGAGCCGGTCTCTCAGCTCGCGCCGAGGCTCGGCATGGATGAAGCCCAGGCCGCGGAGACGCTCGAATCAATGGCCCAGGAGGGTCTGATCGTTCGCTTCCGTGCCGGAGACCAGGCCTTGTACGGCGCCGTCTCGTTCGTGGTCGGCATCTACGAGTTTCACCTGAAGTCGCTCGACAAGGAGTTCTCCGAGATGATGGAGGAGTACTTCCCGTACATGGCCGAGGTCTGGAGATCGGTCAAGACCAAGCAGCTCCGAGTGGTGCCGGTCGAGTCTTCGTTGGATGGTGACCGGAAGGTCGCCACGTACAACCAGGTCCGTGAGCTGGTGAAGGACAAGCAGTTGATGGCCGTGGCGCCCTGCATCTGCACGAAGGAGCAGGAACTCCTCGGAAACAAATGCAGTCGGCCGGTAGAGCGCTGTATCATGTTCGACTCGTTTGCCCAGTTTTACCTCGACAACGGGATGGCCAGAGAGATCACCCGGGACGAGCTCGAGAGCCTGCTCAAGATGGGAGAAGAGAAGGCGCTCGTACTGAACCCTACGAACGCCAAAGAGATAATGAACATATGCATGTGCTGCGACTGTTGTTGCGGCGTGATGAAGATCCTCCGAACGTTCGACCGTCCGGCCGACCAGGTCCAGTCCTCCTTCCAGGCTAAGATCGACCCTGAACTCTGCGTCCTGTGCGGCACGTGTGAGGAAAGGTGCCAGATCCAGGCGATCAAAGAGGGCGATGAGGTGTATGAAGTGGACACGGCCCGCTGTATAGGCTGTGGTGTTTGTGTGCCCAGTTGCCCGGATGAAGCCATCTCGATGGTGGACAAGCCAGAAGCAATATCCGTCCCCGAGAATTTCCTCGAGATGCAGATCAGGATTGCGCAGGAGCGTGGGCTGACCTGAGAAGGGGTGTCTCTATGAGCGAAATTGATTACACGGCCGCCTCGATCAGGGTGCGGGACGATATCACCGAGGCCCACCGGCGGGCGTGGCAAAGGATTGCCGCGCCCGGAACCTGGTGGACCGGCAAGGAGCGCGTGGCCATTGCGGCGGAGGTCCGCAACGCTGTGAAATGCGCCCTGTGCAAGCAGCGCAAGGCAGCCCTCTCTCCCCACACGGTGGAGGGTAAACACGACAGTCCGGGCGTCCTGACCGAGCAGGTCGTGGATGTGATCCACCGTGTGGTGACCGACCCGGGACGATTGAGCAAGGCGTGGTACGAGCAGGTGATCACAAGCGGTGTTGAGGACACCCACTACGTGGAGATCATCGGTGTGGTCATCACGGTGGTGAGCGTCGATGTCTTCTGCCGAGGCGTCGGGGTGCCGCCCCATCCCCTCCCTTCACCGGTGGACGGGGAGCCCTCGCGTCGGCGGCCCGAGAGTGCCAAGCCGGAAAGCGCCTGGGTGCCGATGATCGCCCAGGGAAAGGAAAAAGGACCCGAGGCGGATCTCTACCGGGAAGGCAACTACCCCCACGTGGGACGCGCCCTCAGCCTTGTCCCGGACGAGGTGCGCGGGATGAAGGGCCTCATCCGGGCCCAATATGTCTCCGTCCATCAGGTGATCGACGTGCGTGTGAACCGCTCCATCAGCAGGGCCCAAATGGAACTCGTCGCCGGGAGGGTATCCGCGCTGAATGGGTGCTTTTACTGAACCACTGCGCACGCAATGCTGCTCCGGGAGAGCGGCACGCTGGCCGGTGAATCGTACGATCTCTCCGTAATCACGCAAAAGGGCTCCGGGGGTGGTGGTGTTCCCCACGGCGAGACCCTGCTCGGTTTTACGGAGGCCGTGATGGGCGACGACGAAGCGGTCCTCGATCGTTCACGGCAGGAGGTGCTCGAGAAACTCGGGCCGGAACAACTTGTGGATGCGGCAGGGGTGGCCGCCACCTTCAACATGATGGATCGGATTGCCGACTCCACAGGCATCCCCCTGGACGGCCCGCTCGATTTCATGACCGTTGACATGCGGACGGAAATGGGGCTCGACCAATTCCCATCTGCTGCGAACACCCCGAAGCCGAGCGCTCTCAAGCGCGTTCTGTCCAGAGCGCTCAAGCCCGTGGCCCCACTAGGGATGAAGATGATGCTGCGCTTGCAGGGAAAGCCCCAAGACTCATCGTAGCCCAGTGAACGCGTGGTAGGTGATCGAGGACGACGACGACGAGTTAGACTCCCTCGTTGCCTATTGAAGCTGGGGGATTGCTTCGTTCGCTATCGCTCCCTCGCAATGTCCGCAATTCTAATGGCCGTGGTCATGTGCGTTGCCACTCAGGTGGCTCGCTACTCTGCCCCCTTCTTCTGAACCGCCTCCGCGGGCGTCCACATCGCCGAGGTCCCACCCTTTGGCCTGATCCTGATCTTGTCCGCATCCATCTTTTCAACGATGCAGACCTCGACCCCTGCCACTGACATTTTCGCCCTGCCTTCCTGCCTGAGCTTGAGGAACAGCGCGGCGTTGTTGCCCGAGATGCTCCGGCCGAACAGATCCAGGTCCTCCTCGGTGGTGGCCATCGGATAATCCTTCTTGGTCACATACCCGCAGTCATCCTGCGCGTACGCCGCGCCCGCGTGGAAGAAGAGCACGGCAAACGCGAGGATTCTTGCACTTCTCATCTTTCTTGACCCAACTGCGCAAGATATCAAGTTTTTTCCATGCCCTTCCGATAACAGGATTGAACCGATCCGAACCGTTTATCCTCCCTGGTCTTGCTCCAAAGGATAAGCGGATGGGATCTGATGGTCAAGGACGGGCCAATGAAATCCAGAGGGATCTATTTTTCCCTGCTTGCCTTCTTTCTGGCCGGGATCGCCCTGCTCGGGGGCGTGCTGATCCAACAGGAGAAGAGGCAGCAGAAGGACAAGCTTTTCAATCAAGGGAACTACCTGGTCAGTCTGATCGCGCTCCATCCGATCGGCGACTTCACGGGCGAGAAGGGGAATTACATCCTCAGGACGATTCGTGAATACATCTCCACGGACGGTCTGGTGTATTGCCTGATACACGACCAATCCGGAGGCCTGCTCACCTCGCTCGGGGCCCGTGACCTGGTGACCGGAATCCCCAAAGAGGTCCGAACGCAGGCCCTGTATACACCCGGCCTGACGACACAGAACTTCCGGGCAGGGGGGACCGGTCTTCCGATCCACGAATTCTCCAAGCCGATCTACGAGAACGGCCAAAGGAGCGGAACCGTCCGGTTGGGATTCAATCTCCCGGCGCCGACACTCCTCTCCCCGGAACGCATCAAGCTCCTTGGCATCGTCGCTTTCTTCATCTTTACCATTTCCCTGGTCATCTACTACACGGTCACCCTGGCCCTGCGACGGCTCAACAACCTCAGTTTGAGTGTGCAGACGAGCCTCTTGGATTCTGCGTCGGGCAGCGTTCCCGCAGGCAAGGCCACCCGGATCGACCAGGTCATCCAGGACTTCGAGCAATCCCTGGGCCTGCTCAAGGAAAAAATGTCGGAAATCGAGACGAGCAACATGGAACTGGAAACCAAGGCGGGCGTCACCGCCTTCTACGAGAACCAGATCACGAACATCCTCGATTCGATGAAGCTGGGCATCATCATCATGGACAGCCAGGACAACATCATGAACATCAATGTCTACATGCTGGCCCTGCTCAACAGAAAGCGGGAGAACATGGTGGATCGCCCGATCGAAGAGGTCGTGAGACACGAGGAGATCCTCACCTTTCTCGGCCGGCACGAAGGGGACGGGCAGGACAGTGCCTCGGGCCCTGCGGAGACCGCCTTCCCGGAGGTGGCGCCGGGACACATCTTTCATGTGGCGTCTTCATCCCTGAAGGATGGGGATGGAGCCGTCATCGGTAGAATGCTTCTGGTCGACGACATAACGAACGAGAAGCTGGCGGAAAGGGCAAAGCAGGAGTTCGTTGCGCACGTAACACACGAATTGTACACGCCCCTGACCACGATCAAGTCCTACAACGAGATGCTGATGGCCGGGGAGGTACAGGACGACGAGACGCAGAGAGAGTTCTACAACACGATCATGGATGAAACCGACCGCCTGCAGAGGCTGATCGAGAATCTTCTGAACATCTCGAAGATCGAGATGGGGAGTCTCACGCTGAGCCGGGGCCTGGTCAAGAGCGACTGGCTCGTCAACGACTGCGTTGCGGCGGTCGAGACGGCGGCACGCAAGAAGCATATCACGATCGAGAAGACCCTCCCGGACAACTATCCTTCCCTCTTCGGCGACAAGGATCTCCTCAAGGTTGCAATCATCAACCTTCTGGGCAATGCGGTGAAATACACGCCCGAGTTCGGGAGAATCTCCTTTGGCCTGAGCGACGACGGGGACGCGGCCGTCTTCGAGGTGGCCGACACGGGATACGGGATCCGGGAAGAAGACCTGCCCCACATCTTCGACAAGTTCTACCGCTCCGAGGACCCGCTTGTGAAGGAACAGACAGGCAGCGGGCTGGGCCTGGGAATCACTTCGGAAATCATCCACCTTCACGGCGGAGAGATCGGCGTGCAGAGTGAGCCGGGCCTGGGGACGCATTTCTCGGTGAGAATACCAAAGGAGGATTACCAGATTGGCTAGCGACAAGCGAGTTCTCGTCATCGATGATGAAGGGCCGATCCGGCGCGTGATCGAGATGAAGTTCAAGAACCGGGGCTACCAGGTCATGACGGCGACCAACGGGGAGGAGGGGCTTGGCCTGATTCATGCCCACAAACCGGATGTGGTGATCACGGACATCATGATGCCGAAGCTGGACGGGAAGAGCCTCTGCGAGCAGACCGTCGGCCTGAAGGACGAACGCCCCTTCCTGACGATTGTCGTCACCTGCCGGATATCGCCCGAAGAACGCTCCTGGACCGGACAAATGCGAGACACGGTCTTGATGGAAAAGCCCTTTAGTCCTTCCCGGTTGCTCGAGCAGGTGGAACAGTACTTTGGAGGCGATGCATGCTGAGCGACCTCGAGAAATTTGAGGCGTTCCTGTCGAGCCTGTCTCGAGTGAGCGGCCTGCGCTTCGAGATTCGGGACAAGAGTGGGGGGGTGGTGGTCTCTTCCACCCCAGGGGCGCAAGATCCGAACCCGATGGAGGTTCAGGCCCTGTCCGCAAGGATTGTCGAGAGTGCCCCTGTCAAAGGTCCGCCTTCCGTGTGCGGTGTCCCGATCCGGCACGGAGACAAGGTTGTGGGCTCCCTGATTGCCTATGGCCACGGTCCCACCGGCGAATCGCCCCTGGGTGGGAGCCGCCCGGATCGAGAGGCGAGTTCGGAAGAGATGGAGGCCTTCCTCGAGCATACGGCCGGACTCATCGCGGAGAACAGCTCCTACCAGAAGGAGGTCGAGGACATCACGGAGGAGCTCAGTCAAAGTTTCGAGGATCTTCATCTCTACGCCCGGATCGGCACGCAGATCAAGACCCTGAAGTTCTCGGATGCCATGCTGAAGTCCCTGATGGAAGAGATCATGGACAGCATGCGCTCCGACCTGGCCTTTGCCGAGCTTCCGGAGAGAAGGATGCACAACGTTCGGATCGTGAAGCCCTATCTGGCCGGAAACATCGCCGACCCGAACGGCCTGGTGGAAAGGCTCCTCGAATCGATCCCGGTAGCCACCCCCTCCCTGCAAGAGAACTACTTCATCCTGAATCACTCCGAGGAGCAGGCGGTCTTTCGTCGATTGTACCCGGAGCCCTATCGCTTCCTCGCCGTGAAGATCGTGCACGACCGCCAGGAATACGGATGGCTCGGCCTCTTCTCCCTGAACCTGCGTGAGATCTTCCGGCAGAGCGAGTTGAGGCTTCTCACGTCCATGGCGGAACAGGTCGCCGCCATTATCGCCAATACGGACCTGTACCAGGACATGGAACGCTTCGTGGTCAACATGGTCAAATCCCTGGTACACGCGATCGAGGCAAAAGACGTCTACACACGAGGCCACTCGGAGCGGGTGAACCTGTACTGCATGATGATGGCGGAGCAGCTCGGGTTGGCCGAAAAGGAGCAGGAAACCCTCCACTGGGCCTCCATCTTGCACGACGTGGGCAAGATCGGGATCCCCGAGCAAATCCTCAACAAGCCGGGGTCGCTCACGGAGGGGGAGTTTCGGAGCATCCAGGATCACCCGACCAAGGGCCACAACATCCTGACCCCGATCGAACAACTCTCCGGGTCGCTTCCGGGCATCCTGCACCATCACGAGCGCTACGACGGCAAGGGCTACCCGCATGGGCTGCGGGGCGAGGAGATCCCGCTCACGGCACGCATCATCGCCGTAGCGGACACCTTCGACGCGATCACCTCCACACGAGCCTACCGGCCGGAAAAGTCCTTCCAGGAGGCCCTGGAGATCATCGAAGAGGTGTCCGGAAGCCAGCTGGACCCGGATGTGGTGGAATTGTTCATGCGCCTGGTTGTCAAGGAAATGGAAACAGACCGGGACGAGACCCCGCCTAGGACAGGAACCCTGGGATGAGCGGATCATCGAAGTTCTCCATATCGAAGGTGGGGCCGAGGACGGTTCTCGCCCCCAAAGAGCCTCTTACGCAACAGAACTGCGCGGATCTCGAAGCCTCGTTTCGTTCCTGCCTCACCCACCCGAAGGTGGAAATCCTGCTCGACCTGGACAGCGTGCCTCTCCTGGACAGCGCGGCCCTGGAGCTGCTGCTCAGCATGCATGAAGAAATGTTGACCCGGGCCGGCGTTCTGAAGATCGTCAACCTGAACCCTCTCTGCCGGGAGATATTGGTCGCGACGCGGCTGCTCGGCGTCTTTTCGGTGTTCGAGAACGTCTCGGAAGCCATTCGAAGCGGAACATGAAGAGAACCCCGATTCCAAAACGAAAGAAGCTTGGTGAAATCCTGGTCAGTCAGGGGCGGCTCACCCCCGACCGGCTGACCGAGCTGCTTCGCAAACAGAAGGAAGCGTCGAAGCCGCTGGGGCAGCTCCTGGTCGAGGAAGAGGTCCTGACTGCGGATGAGCTGAAGAACATCCTGGGAGAACAGCTCGGGATTCCGCACGTCTGGCTCCGCAAGGGCCTGGTCGACCCTCAGATCGCGCAACTCCTGCCCAAAGAGAAGGCGGTCCTGTTTCAGGTGATTCCCATGTTTCGCGTCAGGAACGTCCTGACGCTGGCCACAGCCGACCCCCACGCCTTCTTCGTTTTCGACGAGGTGTCCCAGATCACCGGTCTGGACGTTCACCCGGTACTCTGCCGTACGGACGACATCCTCGAGGCGATCCAGGAGTACTACCAGCAGGAAATGAGCATCGACGACATCGTTGCCGGCCTGGACGAGCAGGACATCGAGCTTGTCAGTGGTCCCGTGGAGAAGGAGATCAACGAGATCGCCGAGATGGCCGAGGGGAGCCCGGTCGTCAACCTGACGAACATGATCCTGGTGAAGGCGATCCGCGACGGTGCCAGCGACATCCACATCGAGCCCTACGCGGAAAAGTTCCGGGTGAGGGTCCGGATCGACGGCCTCCTGTACGAACTCATGACGCCCAGGATCGAGATGCACCCGGGCGTGGTCTCCAGGCTCAAGGTGATGGCGAACCTGGACATCGCGGAAAGGCGTATTCCCCAGGACGGCCGCATTCAGGTGGCCATCGACGGCGGCAAGATCGATCTTCGCTTCTCTTCCATGCCGGGTGTCCATGGGGAAAAGGTCGTCTTGCGAATCCTGGACCAGAGCAAGGCGATCCTGGACATCAACAAGCTCGGGCTCGGCGCCGAGGTGCTCAATCGATTCAAGTCTCTCCTGCGGCAGTCCCACGGCCTCATCCTGGTCTGCGGCCCCACCGGAAGCGGCAAGACGACGACCCTGTACTCCGCGATCTCCATGCTCAACACGCTCGAGAAGAACATCATCACCATCGAAGACCCGGTGGAGTACCAGTTGGAGAACATCAATCAGAACCAGGTCAAGGAGGCGATCGGCCTGTCTTTCGCCAAGTTCTTGAAGCACGCCCTCCGGCAGGACCCGGACATCATCCTCGTCGGGGAGATCCGGGACAAGGCGACGGCGGAAATCGCGATCCAGGCGTCTCTCACAGGGCATCTGGTCCTCTCCACGCTCCACACGAACGAAAGTGCCAGCGCGATCACGCGTCTCCTTGAGATGGGCATCGAGCCTTATCTGATTTCCTCCTCCCTGCTCGCCTCCGTGGCACAACGGCTCGTCAGGATGACCTGCCCTGCGTGCAAGGTCGCCTATTCCCCTGCTCAGGCCGTGTTGACCGAACTCGGCGTCAAGGAAGGGGAAACCCTGCAACTCTCGAGGGGCAGGGGGTGCTCGGAGTGCTACGATTCCGGCTTCAAGGGACGGACCGGCATCTATGAGCTCATGCAGATGACAGACGACCTTCGATCCATCGTCTTGAATAACCCGACCGTGGACACGATCCAGGCGAGTCTCCGCACCAACGGTCACATCACCATGAAGGATTTCGGGTATGAGAAGGTGCGCACCGGGGAAACCACCCTGGAAGAGATCCAGCGCGTAACCACGGTGGAGATGTAAATCCCATGGCCATAAGCACCAAGGCAACGAAGGCCCCGGTCGTCAAGAAGCCCTCTGTGGCATCGGGGATGTCGCTTGCCTCTGTCGAAGCGGCGATTCGCCGCCGAATCGGCGGAAGAGTAAAAACCTCCGAGGTGATCTTCTTCACCTCCCAGCTCTCCCTGATGCTGGAGGTGGGCACTTCCCTGAGCGTCGCCCTGAAGGCCCTCGGGGAGCAGACCGAGAACCCTGCCTTACGGGAAGTGATCCTGGCGATGCACCGGGACATCGAGGAGGGCAAGCAGTTCTCAGAGGCCATGAGGCGGCACCCGTCGGTCTTCAGCCACGTGTTCGTCAGCATGGTCAAGGCGGGCGAGACGGGCGGTTTTTTGCAGAAGATCCTGGACCGGCTCGTGGAGATGCAGGAGAAGCGGCAGGCCTTGATCGCGCAGTTGCGGACGACACTGACCTACCCGGTGGTCCTGTGCGTCATTTGTGTCCTGGTGGTGGTCTTCATCCTGGTGTGGGTGCTGCCCAAGTTCACGGCCTTCTTCCAGGGCAAGGAGGCGATCCTGCCGTTCACCACCCGGTTTCTGATGGCCCTGAGCGACTCGATGCGCTCCTACGGGTGGGTCTACGCCCTCTCCGTTTTCGGGATGGGGGTCTCTCTGAAGATCTTCCTGAAAAGCGAAGCAGGTAAGATACTCGTGGACCAGGTTTCTCTACGAGGGCCCGTGATCAGTGGGCTCTGCAACAAGATCTACACGTGTGAGCTCCTCCGCACCCTGGGGCATCTGTTGGAGAGCAAGGTCCCCCTTCTCGAGGCCCTGCAGGTGAACCGGCCCACCATGAGAAACCGGTACTATCGCCTCTTCCTCGATGAGATTTCGGAAGAAGTGCAGCAGGGAGGGAGGTTTTCCCAGCCCTTTGCCGCCAATCCGCACGTTCCCGAGTCGGTCAAGCAGATGGTGGCCACCGGAGAGGAGACCGGGAACCTCCCAAAGGTCATGATCCGTCTGGCCGAGTTCTACGACTCAGAGGTGGACCGGGAGCTGAAGATCATCGCATCGCTGATCGAACCGGCCGCCCTGATCGTCCTGGGGGCCGTCGTCGGGTTGATCGTCTCGTCCGTGATCCTCCCGTTGTTCAAGATCGGTCAGGCGATGCATTAGTCCCTTAGGGAAAAGGTGAAAGGAAAAAGGTCAAAGGGAAAAGGAAAGGGGTCAGGGATCGGGGGTCGGGGGTCAGGCCCAGCACCCCACCCCAGAAGACAAGAAGAGGCACAAGGGAAATTCCTTCTCCCCTCGGGGAGAAGGTCAGGATGAGGGGGAGCTTGTGTGCCACCCTCACCCTATCCCTCTCCCTCAAGGGAGAGGGGATACCGGTGTGCGACGCAAGGCGAGAGTGAACACAATGGTGGAGATTGCGAGAGAAAGTTCGGAAAAGTTGGTGAAAAGTTAAAGTATTCTCCCGGTGTTCCGATAGCAACTATAGGAGTTTTAGCGATACCGTAATACTGCTGGTTTTCCTGAGTGAGCTGGACAAGGAGAGAGAGTCATGAAACGGGCCAAAAGGCGGCGCCACGACCAGGCAGGATTCACCCTGATCGAGATGCTGATCGTGATCATCCTTCTCGGGATCCTGGCGGCGATCATCATTCCCCAGGTAACGGTCACCACGGACGATGCCAAGCTGAATGCCCTGAAAACGGACCTCACCTCGATGCGAAACGCGATCGAGCTCTACTACGTCCAGCACGACAACGCCTATCCCGGGCAAAACGACATCGCCGGGGGGGTCCCGGCCAACGCCGCGGCAGCTGAGACGGCGTTCTTGCAGCAGCTCACCCGGTACACGGCCGCGGACGGGACGGTGCAGAACACGAAGGATGCCACCCACAAGTACGGGCCGTACCTGAAGAATGGAATCCTGGCGACCAACCCGTACACGGCCAACCTGACCGACGTGACGTGCGATATCGTGGAAAACGACATCACGGAAAAGGACTCGACTGGGGCCACCACCGCCTGGAAGTTTTACACCGTGACGGGTGTCTTCATGGCCGCCGACGGTGCCCACGACACCCTCTAACTCGTTTGATGAGGCCTGCAACGGTTGACTGGTGCTAAAGACGCTCTTCCAAAGAACCCCGAAAGGATTTACCCTCCTTGACCTCCTGATGGTGATCTGCATCGTCGGGATCCTGGGAATGCTGTCAATTCCCCGCTTCCACTCCATGCTCACCCAATCAAAACTGAACACCGCCTCCTCCGAGCTTTACGCAGCACTCGCGTATGCCGAGGACCTGGCCGTGCGCTACCAGCGGCCCTTCGGCGTGAAGGCGGACGTGGCCGAAAACTACGTCAGGGTGTTCGACAACCGGTACAAGGCAGATCCAAACCCCCACTTCGCCGAAGATCCCCCCGTATACGCACGCGGGGTGGTTCGTGACCCCGTATCCAAGAAACGTTACAGAAGGGATTTCGACAACATTGAGATCTATCAAGGGGTGAAAATTACAGCAGTGCCCGCGGGTGGAGAGATCTGCTTCTATCCGGATGGCCATTCGTCGGCCGGAAACAACTCCATTATTCTGGGTTTTGGAGGAGAGCAAAGGACCGTCACCGTGGTCGGGATGACAGGCGTGATTACGATCACGTCAAGCTAGGTGCGTAAGGTGTTCAAACAGCGGGAGGGGTTGGGTGAAATGAGACACGCGATTTCAGGGGACGAGCAGGGATTCACCCTCGTCGAGATCGTCCTCGTCGTCCTCATCCTGGGGATCGCCATCGTGCCGATGGTGGGCGCCTTCTCGCCGGCCTTCCGATCCGCGAGCTATAGCGAACAGACAACGGTTTTCGCGAATCAGGTCCGGTGGACCCTGAGCCGGGCGGCGGCCCTGGATTTCGCCACCCTGGATGCCAACCAGGGCGACCCGGCGGACCAGACCGCCCTCTTCGGATCCGTTCCGGAAGCGAACAAGGAGAAATTTACCTTCAAGGGGCAGACCTATACACCGATCCTGGCGATTACGGATGCGAGTGGCGGCACGGGAGGCCTGCTTCAGTTGAGGGTCACTGTCGACGACGTGAGCATGACAACGCTCAAGGCGAACCTCTGATATGTCTGTGAGATCGATCCGCAACCGATCCGGTTTCACCCTGTTCGAGCTCCTGATCACCATCATGATCCTGGGCATGATCATGACCGGCCTGTACCAGGCCCTGGCGACGTCGCTTGCTTCGTACGAGGAGACCAAGGAGAAACAGGCCCTCCTGGACACGGCCCGGTTCACCATGGATCGCATGGTCCGGTTTGCCCAGGAAACGGATTGGATAGGGACTACGGGCTTCTTTGATGACTGGCTCGAGGTCAGTGAACGCGTGCTCGACACGTATGACAACTCGACACACGCCTACCTGATCGACGGGGACGGGCTCCTCGATGCGGACAACGACAGCGACGGGTTCGTGAACGAGGACGGCACGGATCCAACGGAAACCAGCGCGTTCACGGTTGACTACGGGGATCTGAGCAACCTGAAGATCGTGGAGAGCAGGCCGGATTACAGCACCGCGTCTACCGGAGCCGATCTGCGAGCACGTGACCTGGTTCGACGTCCAACGGCTGGCGAACGACCTGGTTCAGATCGAGCTGACCGTGGCCCTGGGCGACAACGTGGTGAGCCTGAACACACGGGTGAAGGCAAGGTTTGTGGACTAAGGGTGAAAGGGAAAAGGGCAAAGGAAAAAGGGGAAAGGCCCCGCCGCCCCTCGGGCCTCGGGCACGGGCACGCACACGGGCACGAAACCCCTGCGCGAAAGGCGAAGAGAAGCTGTCGCGGGAATCCCTCAGCACAATGAATTCCTTCTCCCCTTTGGGGAGAAGGTCAGAGCCTGTCCCCGCGAAGGCGGGGAATGAGGGGGAGCTTCGGAGCCACCCTCACCCTAGCCCTCTCCCTCAAGGGAGAGGGAATGCTGGTACGCGATGTGAGCGACGGGATCCCTTGTAGATGAGAGCATGGTGATGCGTTCGGCCAACGGCATACGAAAAGACGATAGAGGCTTTGTACTGGTCGGGGTGCTCTGCATGATGGTGCTTCTTGCCGTCACCGCAGCCACCCTGAACCGGCAGACCGGCCTGCAGGCGCGGAGGGCCGCCAACCAGACCGTAGTTGCCCAGTCGTATCAGGGCGAGGTAGCGGCGGTCGAACACGCGGTCTGGAACCTGATGCAGAATCCCACCTGGCGGACGGCGGCGGGTGGTGAGAACTACACCTTCGAGGGCGTGACCTACAACCGCAAGGTGCTGGATGCCGGCACCCTGGGCTGTTCGAGGCTCATTGCCGTAACGATTACGCCTCCAGGCGGGGCCGAGTCCATGCAGGCCCTGTTCCTGTGGCATGCGGAAACGCTCTACATCGCCGACACGGACAATCACGTGATCCGAACCGTGGATCCTGCAACCGGGTTCATCCAGACCGTGGCAGGCACCGGGTCCGGAGGCTACAGCGGGGACGGCGCCCTGGCCACCACCAGGAAGCTCGATAAGCCCTATGGCCTGTGGTTGGATGCCTCCTGCAACCTGTTCATTGCCGACAAGGACAATTCCCGGATCAGAGAGGTGGATTCCGCAACCAAGATCATCCAGACCGTCGCGGGTAACGGATCCGACGGTTATTTGGGGGACGGCGGGCTGGCCACATTTGCCAGGGTACGGAAGCCGCGGGGCGTGTCGGTTGCCCCATCCGGGAACATCTACATCGCGGACACGGACAATCACGTGATCCGAAGGGTGGAAGGCGCCACGGGAATCATCTCCACCTATGCCGGCACAGGATCGTCGGGCTATTCCGGGGACGGGGGACTGGCCTGGAATGCTGAACTCGACAAGCCGGATGACTTGTTTGTGACCGACACCGAGATATATATCGCCGACACTGAGAACGACTGCATTCGAAAGACGGTGGCCGCGGACAACCGAATCTATCCCGTGGCCGGCACAGGGTCGAGTGGCTACTCAGGGGACGGCGGGCCGGCGGCGAACGCCGAACTCGACAAGCCCAGGGGTGTCTGCGTGGATGGGGCCGGCAACGTCTACATCGCCGACACAGAGAATCACGTGATCCGATGGGTGGATGTGAACACCGGGGATATCTATACCGTGGCCGGTATCGGTTCGGCCGGCTATTCCGGGGACGGCGGTCCGGCCACGAACGCCGAACTCGACAAGCCGGAGGACGTGTACCTGGACGCCTCGGGCAACCTCTACATCGCGGATACGAACAACTCCTGCATCCGGCGGGTGGATATTGGCACCGGCAACATCTCAACCGTGGCAGGGACCGGCTCGGACGGCTATTCCGGCGACGGTGGCCTGGCCACGAGCGCCAAGCTCAGGAAGCCCAGGAGCATCAGCATCAATCTGCCGGGGTCACTGGTTACCCCTCTGGAACGGCTGAAGTAGCCGGGGGATTGCCACGTCACCTTCGGCTCCTCGCAATTTCCGCAACTGTGTCCACTGTTCCCTTTGGCTGTTAGCTGTTAGCCGTTAGCTATTAGCCCTCAATCTCACCCCCCACCAAGACTGTCAAATCGTCCTCGTTCTCGAATTCGGGCACGGGCACGCACATCTGCACAATTGGGGAAATTGCGAGCGAAGCGTGGCAATCCCCCAGCACCGAGTGGGAGCCCTGGGATTGCCGCGTCGCCGTCGGCTCGCAATATCCGCGGTTAGAGGTCGCTCCCATTCCCCACCCCCCTCCTGGATTCCCGCGTTCGCGGGAATGACGGCTTACTTTCACCTTTGACCTTTTCCCTCTTCTCTTCTGGGGGTGGTGGGCTAAAAGCTAACGGCTAATAGCCAAGAGCTTGTTCTGCCTTTTCCCTTTCCCCTTTCCTGGCACACCTCTTGCTCTTTCCCTTGAGCGCAGGAAGACCAACTGTTGGGTGGAGGGGGTGGATGTTCCGAGAAAAACAAGGCTACTGCCCGATTGTAGCAGGGTTTTGGCGCATAGGGCCCGGCAGGAGAGGGCCGATGCGAGGGGGTTGAGGGCCCTTTTCCCACGACAAATAATTATCATTCTTGTCAATCCATTGACGACAGGAAGGCCCCTGTGGGGATGAGAAAGAGATGCTGAAGGGAAGCTCGAAATACCCGATCGCGATCGACATGGCAGACCAGGGCATCTTTGCCGCCCAGTTCGCAGAGGGCCGTCAGGGGGTAGCCGTCAGGGAGCTGTTCTGTCGACGAATCGAAAACGGGAACGGGGAGAGTCCGGACACGGCGGACGAACGGGTCTCTATATTCGAGGAGATCCGGAAGAACAAGAGGTTTGCAGGAAGGCGAGTGGTCATGCACCTGCCCCCGCAATCCATCTTCCGGTTTCCCATACGGTTCCAGCTCAGTGGAGGAGAGACCGTCGAAGAGGCGATTCTGCGCGAGTCGAAAGGCTATCTGCCGTTCCCGATGGAGGAGGCGATCATCGACTATCCGTCCCTTGTGTCTCCGTCACCAGGAGAAGAGGGCCCGTTCCGTGCCATGATCATCGCGGTCCAGAGGGATGAGATCGTGAAATACACGAGCCTGCTCAAGCAGGCCGGTCTGGTCGTGGAGGCGGTGGATTTCTGTCTCTCTTCCCTGATTCGCCTGCACAACGTCCTGGACAGGGTTCCCCAGGACCCGATTCTCATGTGCAACATAGGCGAGACAGAAAGCATGCTTGCCGCCGTGACGGACAAGAGCATCCTTGCGCAACGTTACGTCCCGTGGGGCACGCGGGCCCTGTTCGACAAGGTGCGGGCCGGGTTCGGGTTCAAGGACGAGGCGCGGAAGGCAGAGGCCCTGCTCACACGATACGGCCTGCTCTATGAAGACCGCGAGACCTGGAAACAGGAAGTGGATGCCGCAAAAGAGGCAACCGCGGAGAGCGTCTCCCGGGCGATTTATCAGATCGTCTCCCCCCACATCGAAGAGCTCGTCTACGAGATTCACAAGCTTGTCAGCTATGTGCGTTCCGAGGAGCAGAGTGTCTCCTTTGAAGGGATCTACCTGTATGGTGAGGCCACCGTGATCCGGCACCTGGACAGCTGCCTGGAGAGACGCCTCAGCATACCGACGCGAGTGATGGACCCGATGTCCACCATGGACTTGTCGGACGAAAGCATTCTGCCGGACAGGTCCCGGGGGGGCCCGTTTGGGCTTGCCCTGGGGTTGGCGATGCGGAGGCTCACATGGCTCTGAGAGAAGTCAATCTCGTTCCTTCCGAGTTCCTGTTGCGCCGACAGGTGTTGCGGCACCTCTTCCTCTGGGCGTCGTGCCTGGTCCTCGCTCTTCTCGTGATCATCGGGGGCAATCTGCTCCACACCCATCTGGTTCTCGCCAAGAACCGTTCTCTCATCAGCCTGAACGAGGTGGACACGAACCTGGACTCGAGGATCGTTCAGATCAAGAGGCTCCAGGGAGAGTTGGACAACCTCCACGAGAGACAAGCCGTCCTCGAGTCGATCACGACAAACGAGCCTTACTCCCTCGTGCTCCTGAGGCTGGCGGACATCATGAACGAGAACACCTGGTTGTCACAGCTCTCGATCGACGAAAGCAGGGAGACAGAGGGGACGACGCAGGTCGAACTGACCGGGTATTCCTTCTCGAACGAGGACCTGGGCGATTTTCTGAGCCGCCTCACCGGCACGTTGGTGTTCCGGGATGTGGTTTTGAAGTATGCGAATGAAATCGAGGATCCGAGGCCGGAGGAACGGGAAAAGGCCGGCCGAAAGGTGATCAACTTTCAGCTCCTTTGCAGTCTGTCAGGAGAGTAGACGTCCATGGAATTTTCTGTGAAGACCCTGGACCGCACGTGCCTCGTCACTGTTGTTGTGGTGTCCCTGGTGTGCGGCTACGTCTCCGTGAGCCGGGCGGTCAAACACAAGCGGCAGGTGGAGCAGGAAAACGAACTGCTGTCCAAGCGGACCGAAGACCTGGCCCTGGCCGAAACGAGCCTGCAACGCCTGAACTGGCTCCTCACCTCCACGAGGTCGGAGATTGAGGTCTTGAATGAATCCATCCCGGACTCTGCAAGAATGGGCCGGTTTCTGAAGCGATTGAGCGGGTACATGGAAGAAAGAGGGCTCCAGCTGGTGAGCCTTCAACCGCTCGAGACGGCCGAAGAGAGGCTTTACACGAGGATTCCGCTCCGCATGGTGTTCAAGGGGTCCTTTGTCGACGCCTACCGACTGCTCTATGACCTGGAGACGATGAGCCGTACGCTGGTGATGGAGAGGATGTCGATCACCCGGTCGATCATCGATCAACAGTGTCAGGTGGAGCTCACGGCGAGCGTTTTCGAACGGTAGGAAGAGGTGGAAGGGAACCGGAGAAATCGGGGTTATGGCTGGCAAGAAGAGTGAGCAGATCAAGCTTGTCGTCGTTTTCGTTCTGGCCCTTGTCCTGGCGGTCGTCGTGTACGTGCGCTTCGCACAGAAGAAAGGAGCGGAGACGACGAGTGAGGGGACACAGCCTGGCCGATTCGTTTCGCTCGAAGTGCCGGAAGTGGCGCTCGACGAGCGGGAAACGGTGGGCTGGCGCGAAGCTCCCGGAGGGCTTCCCATCCGTGAGCCCCTCCGAGATATCTTCGTCCCCGGTGCTGTGCGGCCGGAAGAGGCGGGGGAGTTTACCGGAGAAGAGGGGTCGGTGTCGATTGCCTCTCTCAGGCTGCGGGGTGTTGTGGCGGGGGGCGCCCGCCCGGTCGCCCTGATCAACGATCGGTTCGTTCGGTTGGGGGATCGGCTGTATCAGTATCAAGTGGCGAGCATCGGAGCAAAAGAGGTCTGGTTGGCCTCGGGCATGGAAACTTTTCAGCTGAGGATCCTGAAGGAAAATTAGGATGATGAAGCGACTGTTCATTCTGTTGGTTGGCCTCGGGGTTGTCCTCGTTCCGACGGTTACGCAGTCCGTAGATGACCCTTCAACTCCCCAGGGACGGCCGTCGGGCGGCCCTCCGGCCTTCCGAGCAGCGGTGCCGGAGAATGATCCGGGACCGATGGAGCTTCTTCCCGCTGCGAGGCCAAGTACGGCTCTTCCGACGGGAAAAGGCATCGATATGGGGGTTTATCCGGACAACGGCCTGATGAGCATCAATTTCCTGGAGGCGGATATTCGGGAGATCTTTTCCGCCATCGCCATGGAGCGGGAGATCAACGTCGCGATGGCGAAAGAGGTGTCCGGAAACGTCTCGATCCACCTGTTTCATGTGGACCTGGAGGAAGCCCTGGACAGCGTCGCCCTGGCCGGTGGTGTCCGTTACCGGAAACAGGGGGCTGTGTACTACGTCTACAAGCCGAAGCAGGAGAACAGCGCCCAGTCCGAAGGGCTCGAAATGAAGATCTTCAAGCTCAAGTATATGGATGTGGACAAGTTCGGGAACATCCTGGAGGCCATACCGAGCCTGAAGACGGTCAAGATCCACGAGGCTTCCAAGACGATCATCGTCGAAGACACCCCGGAGAACATACGGAAGGTGGAAACCATCGTTAACCACTGGGACGCGAGACCGAAACAGGTTCTGATCGAGGCGAAGATCCTGGAGATCGTTCTGACAGACGGCATGTCCCTCGGGGTCGACTGGGAACAGCTCCTCGGAGACGTGCGGATTGCCACGGGCGGCTTTTCCAAAGGGGTCATCCCGACAGACGGGTCGATCTCTCCCGTGCCTGACGAGGGCTCGGGAGGCTTTGCCAACATCATCACCGGGGCAGGGACGAAGTACCAGTTCACGGCCGCCATCGATATGTTGCGGACCAGGACGAGGGTGAACACCCTGTCGACCCCCAAGGTGCTGGCCATCCACGGGAAACCGGCCAAGGTGCAGGTCGGCGGACAGCAGGGATACAGGGTCACCACCACGAACCTGGGTGTGGCCACGGAAACGATCGAGTTCATCGACACCGGGACCATCCTCGAGATCACGCCCTACGTGAACGGTGAAACGGAGGTCCTCCTGAACGTGAAGCCGGAGATCAATTCCGCCGAGATCGGTGAGGGCGGCATCCCCGTGGTCAAGTCCACGGTCGTCACAACGTGGCTCCTGGCCAAGAGCGGGGAGACCGTTTTCATCGGCGGGCTGATTCAGGACATCAAGACCAAGGACAAGAAAGGGATTCCGTATATCAGCGACGTGCCCGGGCTGGGCTACCTCTTCGGCCGGACCCAGGACGGGAAGCGAAAGTCCGAGCTCGTGGTGCTGATCACGCCTCAGATCGTCGAGGCGGAGTTGGACCGGGTCAACCGGGAAAACAAGGAACGAGTCGACAAGAAGAAAGAAACCATGTTTCCGGAGGAAGCGAAGATGGAGAACGATCCGGAAGCGAATATGAGCGACGGTCCGGAAGCAAAGATCGAAAACGATCGGGAAGCCGAGAAGGAAGACGAACCGAACACTGTGCAGGAAGAAGCACGACCCAAGAAGAGATCAAAGGCGGCATCAGTCCTCCCCGCCTACATGTCCGCCGAGGAATGACGATTCCCCTGATCGACCACGGTCTCAACCAACTGCCCCTCGTCCATTTCTTCTCCGAATCTTGCCTCACGGCCCCCGGGCCCCTCAGTGCAGGCAGTGGCCTTCCCCGCAGTGGCCTATGGTGCTCAGCGAATAGATGAGCATCCCGTAAACATACTCCATCTCCGGGTCGGTGTCCCTGAGATCGAACCAGCCCTCGTAGAGTTCCCCTTCCGTTGCAATCACGCAGCGGTCTTCGCCTGGACCGCAACTCGGATCCGCAATCGCCAGGTTGGCAAAGGGAGCAAAGCCCGGAGCGAAGTCATTCAAGTCCGCGCCCGCCTCAAGGTCTCCGAAGACGTGGTCCGAGTGGAAGGTCATTTCGATATTCGCGGTTCCGTTGGCGGTCACCAGGCCGGGTTGGCCGTCTCCCACCCAGGCACAGGAAGACCAGGCGAGGCCCGACTCGTCCGGATTGCCGTCGAGGACCGGCAGGAGGAGGATGTCGAAGCCGACCGTCTCTTCGACCCCGCAAGCCAGGTCATCGACGCACGTGGCGGTCCCCTTCATGTGGATCGTGTAGGCCATCTCGTCAGCAACCATGCCCTGTGCCGCCTCGTCGCACTCTTCATCCGTCATGGCCGGACAGGTCCCGGCATAGTGCCCGCCCAGGAATTCAACCGGCTTGAGGCTGAAGTTGATCGTGTTGTAGTTGCCCGTGAGCACAGGGTTGTCCAGCGTGTCCTTCCGGGCGATCGTCCCCACGAGGGTGCGTTCCTCGGGCGGATCCTCAGGAGTCTGGTGGAGGTTTACCAGATAATCGCCGGACAGGGCCACGTGGTCTCCTCCG
>RCNC010000844.1_pt1 | contig 21772 bp, 10 predicted proteins | sample 2041301 | NCBI WGS metagenome assembly RCNC01 (sample SAMN09708231, study PRJNA481090) | Marine sediment metagenome, whole genome shotgun sequencing project. | biome: marine sediment; feature: ocean; material: sediment; isolation source: Sewage treatment plant 13A marine sediment (STP13A) ...
TAAGTAGTCTCAATGTTCAAAATAACGAAGCACTGCTTTTACTATCATGTAAAGACAATGGTATTTCTGATTTATTTCTAGAATATAACACTTTGTTGAAAGATTTGAATGTTGACAGTAATATGATGAGCGGTTTAGAGATTAGTATGAACGAATATTTAACTGTTTTATCCTGCTCCAATAATAAAATAGAAACCCTAAGTCTAGATACAAACACCTCATTAGAAATTTTAAACGTAACACAAAATGAATTATCAGCATTAAGTTTTACTTATAATGCTTCTTTAGAAAATATATCTTGTTTAGGTAATGATATTAAAACATTAGATTTAAGTAATAATGATAATTTAATATCGCTAAACTGTTCTTCCAATGCCTTAAATAGTTTAAATATAAAAAATGGTGAAAATAGTAAACTGTCAAAATTTTATGCTACAGACAATCCCGATCTAACTTGTATTGAAGTTGATGACTCTACGTTAGCTCAGGAAACTGAGGGGTGGCAAAAAGATGAAAGTGCTTCCTATAATGAAGATTGCCATTATGCTGAAACCTATGTGCCTGACAATGCTTTTGAACAAACGTTAATTGATAATTACGGTGTTTCAGGTCCTTTAGACGATTATGTAGAAACAGATGAAATCAGTACAATCACCATTTTGGATATTTCAAATAAAAGTATTGAAGACCTAACGGGAATTCAAGATTTTACGACTTTAGAGATTCTGGATTGCTCCTTAAATCAACTGGATAGCCTTAATGTAACTAATAATGCTGCATTAATTACTTTAAAAGCGTCAGAAAATCAATTAGATAGACTGTTTGTTAGTGACTCTACCGCTATTGAAAATCTTGATGTTTCAGATAATCAATTTTCAGAAATTAATCTTAGTAAATTTTCTAGTTTGAAAGAGTTTAATTGTACTGGTAATCAGTTAATAGATATAGACCTAGGTTTTAATATCGAGTTAATAATTTTAAATTGTAATTTGAACCAATTAACCGATTTAAATCTTAGAAATAATATTAACCTAACAGTATTGGATTGTTCATTTAATGAGTTGGTCACTTTAAAAGTTAACAATGGGAATAACAATATTCTAACAAGTTTTGATGCCACAACCAATCCAAATCTAATTTGTATCCAAGTTGATGACGCTGCAAGTGCAGATCAAGCTAGTGGCTGGCAAAAAGAGGATACTGCTTCTTATAGTGCAAATTGCCATTATAATGAAACCTATGTACCCGATGATGCTTTTGAACAAGCCTTAATAGATTTGGGACATGATCCTGTAACAGACTTAGACGATTATGTGCCTACAGGGACAATAAATGGAATTCTTGATTTACCAATAAGCAATAAAGGGATTTCAGATTTAACAGGATTACAAGACTTTGAGAATCTAGTATCTTTAAATTGTAGCGCTAATGAATTAACAAATGTTGATGTAAGCAACAATTTATTGATAGAAAATTTAAACTGTTCCAGCAATCAAATAACTCAATTTGATTTTGCATCGCATCCTTTACTAATTGAAGTAAACATTGCCGATAATTTGTTTCCCGCTATTGATATAAGTAGCAATTTGGAATTAAAAAAACTAACCTGTTCTTCAAACTTACTAACAAGTTTGGATATTACCCAAAATCCAAATTTAGAACTACTGTTCTGCTCTTCTAATCAACTTGTAAGTGTAGATGCTAATAATGGGTTCATGGGTTCAATAACATTCTTATAGATTTTGATTCCAGGGATAACCCAGATTTACGATGCATTCTGGTAGATGATATTGCTACGGCAGAATCTTACGCAAATTGGCTTAAAGATGCATCGGCTGCATACAAATTAGAATGTGATGATGACGACAACGATGGGGTTATAGATGAAGAAGATCTTTGCCCAAATACTCCATTTGGAGAAGTTGTAGATTTATTTGGTTGTCATTATTTTATATTACCTCCTAACAATTTTGAAATTTTAATTACTGGTGAAACTTGTATTAGTAGTAACAACGGGAAAATTAATATTACAGCAATTGAAACGTATAACTATAAGGCGACAATTAATGGTGATGATTATTATAACACATTTGATTTCACAAATACTGTTGAAATAAGGAATCTTCTTTCAGGAAATTATGAGCTTTGTATCACTGTTGAAGGAGAACCAGATTATATAAATTGTTATGATATTCAGATTTCAGAACCGGAAGATTTTTTAGTATCATCTAGAATACATCAAATCGATAAAAAAGTGTCATTTGATTTATCAGGAGGAACAAACTATTCTATTGATTTTAATGGATTAATTTTTAATACAACAGCAGAAGAAATTACCTTAAATTTAAGTAATGGCATTAATACTATTAAAATTTATACAGACCTAGAATGTCAAGGCATTCACAATGAGAGTATATTTTTATCTAATGATGTATTAGTTTACCCAAATCCGTTTAATAATAATTTTAATATACACATAGGGAATAATGATACTGAAACAGTTGATGTAGTTATTTATTCTAGCTTCGGTCAAGTGGTTATGTCATCTACTTTAACAGCAAAAAACGGTTCTATTGCTTTAGATGGAAGTGGCTTACCATCAGGAATGTATTTTGCTTCTATTAAAACTAAAACATCTCTCACCAAACTAAAAATTGTAAAAAAATGAAATATCGCTTGATTATTTTTTCGTTGTGTATTATGCAATTTGCCTGTTCAAAGAGTAGTGATACTAGTGAAGTGGAAGAAATCAAAAACCCTAATTCTGTCAACTTGATTTTTCCTCATGAAAATTCCCTATGTAATGAAGGGACTAATTTAACACTAGTAGAAAGCACAGTATTATTTGAATGGCATGCAAGCGATAATACAGATAACTATGTATTAAATCTTAAAAATTCATCAACAGGAATAAGCACTAATCATCAAACAACAAACACTGAAATTTCAATAATAATTAGTAGGGAGACACCTTATGAATGGTATGTAATATCACAATCCAATTCAGTCGATGAAACGGCTCAAAGCACAACCTGGCAATTTTATAATGCAGGTGAAGGAGTACAGTCATATGCACCTTTTCCAGCAGAAATAGTTTTTCCTTTGATGGCGGAAACTATTAATACTACGGCAAGTGAAATTACTTTAGATTGGATAGGTAGTGACGTTGATGATGATATTATTGGATATGACATATATATTGGAACCACAAATACTCCTAATGTCTATTTAAATGATGTAGTAGAAAGTATAATTAATAATTTCCCTATAACATTTGATACTATTTATTATTGGAAAATAATAACAAAGGATTCACAAGGAAATAGTTCAGATTCTGGTTTATTTCAGTTTAAAATAGACTAAAATCTTTTAAAAGAAGGATAGGTTATAACACCTAGTAATTTATAAATAATTAATGTTGAAAATGGTAGTTTAGAATTCGCGACTTTAGCGTTATGAATATGACGATACTAAACTTCAATTTTAAATTGTAAATGGAATGCAAATAAACGTTTATTTCAGCATTAAACGTTTTAAACCTTTTTTCTTCTTAATGAAGAAAAAAGGTTGAAGGTCTACTCAGTAGAGCAAACAGAAAATATTTCGAACCAAATTATTACGCGGAACTCAATAAATTTTCTGTATTAAATGACTGATTCTAATACAAAAATCTTCCTGAAACTTTTAAAACCAAAAAACCTCCAACCAAAAAAGGTTGAAGGTTGTACTCAGTAGAGCAAACAGAAAAAATGTCGAACCAAATTTCAACTGAATTAGAGAAGTTTAATTTGATTATTAAATAATTCATGAATATTATTATTACTCTTTTTAGATGGATAATAGGTCCCTATCAGCTAACAGTAAAGCTATCATTTATCATGATGTTGAAAAGCATTTTGGAGAACTCAATTATATGTTCAGATACAATTCAGATATTTTTTAGTTATGAGTTCCTATTAGAACCTCGTGATTAATTTGCAAAGGCCTTGATTTAATATACTGAATAGAATTTCTAGTAATAGATGATTGCGAATATGGTCTAACTTAATATAAATTACATTTAAACTTTGTAGAAAGTAGGGTGCTAAAATTGTTGAATTAAAGATTCAATATACTTGGGTTAAAATCGGGATGTTAGGATTATTATCAATGATTTAAAAGTGCTTCAAGGAAGCAAAAAATTATATTAGTATTTCAATTGTATTCTCCGGCAGATTCAACATTGTCAAAAATTGATCAGTAGGAATAGCTGCTCCTCCTTGGCGATATTGGTTGTCTGTATATGTGAAGTCAATAGCTTTACCATTAATGGATATAGCTTGAGGGCCAAAACATCTCTTTTTAACATCATAAATGAATGTTACAGAATGACCCATAAAATTTATTGAAGCTGATAAGCCGTCCAATGTCGTTGGAATGACAGGGTCTAAAATTGTATTTCCAAATTCTGTACGCAAACCAAGTAAATGAGATACAATTAAACCTAAATAAATTCCGGGACCGCTAGAATAAATTCGCCAACCCCCTTTAAGAGGAATTTTCCCAGCCTTAAGCTCTTCATAACGTTCATCGGCTTCATAACGATTTTTAAACGTGGCATCTGAGCTACTATAATAACAATTGGATTGGCGTAAATCTCCACAGGAAACCACATCGTTATAAGCAATCGGATTGGCTTGACGAAGGGCTTTTACAAAGGCAACTGCATTACCTGTATGAGCTTGTGATTCTGCATAACGAAGATGAGCATGCATATACATAATACCAATCTCGCGACCAAAGTATGAACTACTTTCTGCTCTATTAAAAATATTTTGAACACCTCCATTATATTTTGGAGGTCGATTCATCAGACGAGCTCCATCGGGGCCCTTTAAATGCTGTTCAATAAGTTTTTGATGGTACTGTGCCTGATTTTTTGTAAAAATACCGCTAATAACACCACGGATCATAGGCAATAATCGATATTGAATATTAGTTTTATCATCACTAGGATGCAATAACAAACTGATACTCTTGTCTTCTTCAATCAATGCATGTCCAGCAACAATACCATCTTTTATTAAGTAAGTATTGAAATCTGTTTTAATTTGCTCACAAATGACTTCTAGCTCTTTACCTTTATTTTTATTGCCAAGCACTTCATATATATCTTGAAAAGCTGAAAACGCCTGATAATTCAGTGCAACTGTCCAACTGGAAATTAAACGCTGTGCCAACTCTTCACTTATAGGTTGCATGGAGTCATTCCAATCACCTCCTCCAAAAGGAACGAAGGCAGTATTCGGGATAAAGGAATCAATAATCATCTTAATGATTCTTTCAACGTGTTCAATTAATGGAACTTTTTCAGCAACTTCTGGACCGTTTTCATGATAAAACGGAAGCACTTCATCAAGAAACTTTATATCACCTGTGGCTTTTATATAATCTGCCAAAGCAATAATGCACCAGTGAAAAATATCTCCATGTGCATGAGTATGACGAATATTAGTATAGCTATCAAACATAAACCATTGCGGCCAACCGCCATCTGGATCTTGATTTGAGAACATGATACGCAGTACTTGTTTGGCCTCTTCAAACTTTTGCATACACAACAACAATTCAAATGGGCCTTGTGTGGTATCACGCGTTCCCCAAGCAGCTCCGTCAAACTGTTCTAAACCGTGGGGAGTTAATAGATGTGTAAGTGCATTAAAGCCATACCAAGGTAAGATTTCTTGAATAACAGAAATATCTTCGTGATTGCTATTTAAGGATAAATTTGAAGACAAATTTCGCCAAAACGTTTGAGCTTCTTGGGTATCTATTAGCCATTGTTTATCACTATCTTCGATATGAGTTGTTTTAATAATATTTGATACTTCACCAACAAAACTCATGCAAAAATTTGAAGTTTTTTCTAATTCAACATTTAAAAAATTATCTCCCTGACTTTTATTATTAGGATATAATATTTCGTCTCCATAAACTTTATAGTTTGTACTGTGTATTTGTATTTTGAATTGTGCACTGGGAAATTTACCTGCAATAACACTACCCGCTTTAGGTTTTAAAATATAGGTGCCATTAGTGCTTTCTGTGGTAATATGCCAACCATTATCTTCTGTAAAATGATTTGTAATTAGCACTTTTACAGAGTCTCCTTTAAGAACTTTAAAATCCATATAAATTTGAGGCGTTGTTTTAGAAGTCCAACTGCGAACCTGAAAACAAACATCGCCATATTTATAAATCCATCGGCAATGATTTAAACCAATTTCATAAGCAGAAGGAACACCTAACAGATATTTTTGGTCATTTATCTCTATAAAAATACGTTGACCTGTTTGTGGCTCTAGATTGAACTGGCTGGAACAAATAGAAAGAAAACGGTTGAAATTGGTATTTCCTTGAGTGATGTGCGAATTGAAAACTCCATAAGCATAGGTGCTAGTAGACATCATGTCTTCATCAGGAACTAAACCCATTTTGGCTTGCATAATATGTCCATGTGGACGATCAACAAGGATTTCTTTTGCTCGCAATACGACATGGCTATTTTCCTTGTAAAAAAAGGATAATACTTGACCATCTTTTTTTTCAACATTACGTTTGTTTTTGCCAAAAAAATAAAGAAGTTCTTCTTCGTTTAAGTCATCAACAAGTAACAAAGGCGATGTGTTAAAAATATTGTTCTCTGTTGGAAGTAATTTTTTAGACTTTAAAGGTGAATTCCCAATGTCAAATTCGTGAACGATTGATGACAATTGTTCTAAATCTTTTTCTGAAGTCGCTTCTTGGTGATTAGCTATATAGGTGGCTACAAATATACTTTTATGATTGGCGTTGGCCTTTAAAACAAAAGTTTTTTCTTGCAACGCTAGAATAGACAATTCGCCTGAACATTCCCCAGTCAACGTTTCTTTTAATAAGCTTTCTGGAACTCCTGTTTCTCTGAATGAATTTCCATAAAATTGTATACCATCAACACATGCTGAACTTGCTGAAGTTGCACAAGCAACCATTAACCATGGGTTACCAATGGTGTCCTTAAAATTCTGACGGCAACAAATAACAGAGCCATATCTTTTGTCTTCTAGAATACGTCGTTCAACATATTGGCTTACATAATATTCATTAACGAGTGCATCAGATATTTTTTTTAAGCCTACATCTTGTACATAAATTAGATCGAGTTCAACTGCTTTGTAAAACGTATTCTTAATCTCAACGCTCCACTGCCAACTCAAACTTTCTTCGGAAAGTTGTAACGTACAAATATAATCCAAACCATCCCAGCTGCCTTCTGCAATAAATGAGTTTTCATAAATTTTAAAATTGCTGTTACTTTCAGGCCCTAAAAGTGCTTTGTACTCAAAGGTTTCCGCTTTTTTTCTTATATACAAGTTTGCTCCCGATTTTGAAAAAGGAGTTGCAGCTTTAAGGCTTATTCTTGTTGAATCAACTTCAATACTCCTCAATAAGCCATTTTTAAGGAAATTGAACGAAAGTCCTTGAGGGTTTTTAATATTTAATTTTTTATTTACGGGCATCTTCTTAATATTATTAAAATAAGTTAAACAAATGGACTAGATTATTTATTCCAACCTCAAGAAGTAGGATAATTTTCTTTGGAATTGTTCAATGTTAAAACTTAAGGGTAATAAACTATCTACTAAATTTGAATACATATGAAGTACTATTATTATTGGTAACGAGTATTATTCTTTTGTCATTCCTTTTTATAATTTTAAGGCTCCTACTGTCTTTAGGAAGATAAATTCCACTTTGTAAAGGTGTTATTGATTAAAATTATTTTACCATCTCCCAATAATACTGTTCCTATTCCAGCATCGTAGCATGTGGTTTCAACTTCTACTCCATAGTGGTTTCCAACAGCGAGAATATCTTTATATTCATCACAAATAATTATAGCCATAAGGCTAAAATTAGAGGGCAAGCATTATCCTCAATCAGAATCGACACGACTTCCTCTATTGTTATAAATTATTTATTTTTCAATAGATTGAAAAAGAGAGGAAAATAATAAACCTCTCCTTTTCACTCAAACTAACTCAAATGGAATTACTTACCAGTAATTTTTATATTCTATAATAATTAAATTATTGCCACTTTATATCATCAATATAATAGATATCTGTTTCAGTACCATTGGTTTCACCTCCATTAAAGAACAAGACTATTTTATTGTGATTTTCTGCTGCCTGACTACTAAAGTCAAAGGTGTATTCTGTCCAAACGTTAGCCGTATCAATATTGCCCCATACCTCTGCTGGTGCAGAAGATCCTCCTTCTAGTTTCGCTAATAGTGGGACCGTATTTGTTGAAAGAATCTTTATCTTTAATTGATTGTTTGTTGATAAATCAATGGACTGCCCAAAATCAAATACTAAAGCATCCCAGGCATCAGTACCATTATCTGTGGCTTCAAGTACTTCACTACTGGTATTTATTCCACTCTCATCCGGATTAGCAATAATAACTGTATCTATACAGCATACCACGGCATAGTTTTGTTGACATTCAAAATCATTTACAATGCTTAAATCTGTTGCTATTCCGCTACATGGATCAAATACATCAAACTCTATATCATCAATATAATAAATATCCGTTGCTGTACCATCCGTTTGACCTCCATTGAAAAAGAATACTACTTTTTGATGATTTTCGGCTGCCTGATCACTAAAATCGAAGGTGTATTCTGCCCATTGATCAACAACATCAATGTTGCCCCAAACTTCTTTTGGACCAGATGTGCCTCCCTCTAATTTAGCCAATAACGGAGCTGCTCTGGTAGAGAGAATTTTTATTTTTAAATAGTTCTTTGTTGATAAATCAATTACACCTCCATAATCAAATACTAAAGCATCCCAAGCATCTGTACCATTATCAGTTACTTGTAAGACCGCATCACTTGGATTTGCCGCATTTATTTCTGGATTTACAACAATTTCATTTGGAACAAATCCTGGTATAATGGAATTTTGTTGACAATTAAAATCGTTAATAATACTTAAGTCAGTGGTTATACCAGCACATGGATCTGACAGTTCTGTAAAACGTAAGTCATCTATATAATAAATATCAGTGCCATCTGTATCAACACCAGCATTAAAAAATAGAACTATTTTGGTATGATTTTCGTTCGCCTGACTACTAAAATCATACATGTATTCTACCCATTCACCCGTAGTTATAATAGCAACATCTATTTCAATGGCTCCAGAAGTACCTCCTTCTAGTTTGGCTTTTAAAGTACCGGCGACAGGTGCATGTACTTTAATATTAAATACGTTTTTCACTGTTAAATCTATAGGAGCACCAAAGTCTATTATAACAGCATCCCATGCACCAACTTCATCAATATATTTACCTGAAAACATACTGTTATTTATATCTGATTTATTAGGTGTTGCTGCTATTTCAACTTCTGGAATTTCTTGATTTAATTGACAATCAAAATCATTAATGATGTTAATATCTGGTTCAACTCCAATACAAGGATCTACGGATGGTTCAAATTTAAGGTCATCCAAAAAATATTCATCCGTACCACCAGTATCAACGCCAGCATTAAAGAATAGCACAAGTTTGTTGTGATTCTGATTAAATTGATCACTAAAATCGAATGAATATTCCGTCCAGCCATTGTCACCAACTATATCGGCTGTTTTTTCATTTGGTGCAGAAGTCCCTCCTTCTAATTTTACTATCAAGGTTCCTGCAATTTCAGTTCGGACTTTAAATTTAAATATGGCATGTGTTGATAAATCTATTGGAGTTCCATAATCAATTATCAAAGCATCCCAAGCACCGGTGCCATCAATATATTTTCCAACGAATTTAGTTTTATTGATCTGTATTTCGGCAGGATTTCTCACTGTTTCTACATCTGGCAATGTTACATTTGTTTGGCATTCAAAATCTGATAGAATGTTAGTGTCTATGGTAACATTAGTATTTTCACATGGCACATATGCAATAGTGGAATATTGGTCAAATTCATCTTCACATGATGAACTTAATACCAATATTATTAAAAGCATACATGCATTTAGATAAAATTTAGTTGTTTTCATAGTAAATTATTTAATATTAATTTTATTGTTTTAATCCTTTTGCAAAAAGAATTGATGTGTAAACTCATAATCTGAACTACCTGCTACAAAAAGTTCGTAATCCCCTGCTTCATTAACAAAGTTCAAATTATTGTCATAAAATTTTAAATCATTTGCAGTAATTACAAATTCTACGGTTTTTGTTTCTCCTTTTTTCAAAAATATTTTTTCAAACCCTTTTAATTCTTTAACGGGTCTGGTTATGCTTCCAAATTTGTCTTTTATATATAACTGTACAATTTCTTCCCCATCGAAATCTCCCGTATTGGTTATGCTTGCCGTAACCGTTATTCTTGAATTTAATAAAAGTGTATTGGAATCTATCGCAACATCTTTATATTCAAATGAGGTATAACTCAAGCCATATCCAAAATGAAATAAAGGAGAATTTTCTACATCAAAATATTTTGAAACATATCGAGGGTCTCGAGGGTCTGGGCCTTCAATATTTAAAGGTCTTCCCGTATTTTTATGATTGTAAAAAATGGGGATTTGCCCAATATTTCTCGGAAATGTAACCGGTAGTTTCCCAGAAGGGTTGTAATCTCCAAAGAGCACATCTGCAATTGCATGTCCGCCGCTGCTTCCTGGAAACCAAGCTTCAACAATAGCATCTACCGTTTCACTTTCCCATGACAAATCTAATGGTCTTCCGTTTAACAGCACTAATACAATAGGCTTACCTAATTTTTTTATTTCAGCAATTAGCTTCTGTTGGAGTCCTGGGAGTTTAATGCTGGATCGACTAGCAGCTTCTCCACTCATACGCTCTGATTCCCCCATAACCATTACAACTATATCGGAAGCTTTGGCGGTACTAACAGCTTTTTCAAAATTGGAAGTATCTCCTTCAATTATTTCACAGCCTTTGGCATATTTAAAATCACTACCTTTTGCTTCAAAACCTTCTTTAATGCTCACTGCGACACCGTCTCTATCCCCATGTGCAGCCCAGTTTCCAAGAATATGAAATTCGTCATCAGCCAATGGCCCTATAAGTGCTATTTTTTGAGATAAATTAAGAGGTAACGTATTATTTTCATTTTTTAAAAGCACTATAGATTTTTTGGCAGCATCTCTCGCAATTTCTAAATGTTCTTTACTAAGAATATTTTCTTCTTCTTTGACTTCATCACAATATCTATAAGGATCCTCAAAAAGGCCCAATTTATATTTTATTCTTAAAATTGCTCTCACGCTTTCATCTAGTCTTTCTATTGGAATTTTCCCTTCATCAATGGATTGCTGCATATAGTTTTTATAAACGCCCCCCTGCATGTCCATATCTACTCCTGCATTCATGGCTAATTCTCCAGCATGTTTTAAATTTTCTGCATATCCATGAGGAATCATTTCATTAATTGATGTATAATCGGTAACCACAAAACCCTTAAAGCCCCATTCCTTTCTCAATATGTCATCCAATAAAAATTTATCTCCGGTAGCAGGAATACCATTAAGTTCGTTAAAGGCGGTCATAAACGTTGCAGCGCCTTCATCTAAAGCCGCTTTAAAAGGTGGCAAATACACATTGTGTAATGTATTTATTGACATGTCAACGGTATTATAATCTCTTCCGGCTTGGGCGGCACCATAAGCCGCAAAATGCTTAACACATGCTAAAATGGTATTGTCATCGCTAAGGTTTCCTTGAAACCCTCTTACCCTGGCCTTTGCTATTAGGCTTCCCAAATAAGTGTCTTCACCTGCACCTTCTGCTATTCTTCCCCATCTAGGGTCTCTAGCGATATCGACCATAGGTCCAAAGGTCCAGTGCAACCCAACCGCAGAGGCTTCTATTGCTGCAATTCTAGCAGTTCTTTCCATAAGTGTTAAATCCCAACTTGATGCCTCTCCCAAAGGTATTGGGAAGATTGTTTTGTAACCATGAATAACATCATACCCAAAGAGCAAAGGAATTCCTAAACGTGTTTCTTCAACCGCAATTTTTTGCAATTTTCTTGTATAGGCAACTCCTGCTGCATTTAAAAGAGCTCCTACGTCGCCATTTTTAACATAGTTAAGATAATTTTTATCCAAAACGGGCCCTGTAACATCCATTCCCGAAGAATACATTACGGTTTGACCAATTTTTTCTTTAATAGTCATTAATGACATTAAGGAATCTATTTTGTTCTCAATATCATCATCCTGCATAATAGAAGATTCTTTTAATTCACTCTTATAGCTCATAAAAAATATAGTAATTATAATAAATATGTTTATTCTCATCAAATCCTTTTATTTGATTTAAATTTTTGGACTTGTAAACCCTAATTTTTTTAATCCATCTTTTACCTCTTGATCTTGCATAAATAATGACCATAATAATTGCGATCTGTAATTTTCTATCATGGCTACAATTGGACCTTGATCAATGGCTAAATACCCGTCTGCAACCCAATTATAATGGTCAGAAAAGGCATCATAAAAACCGTATTTTCCCCATAACTTTTCATTCAGCGTATAGTAAAAATATTCCAATGCTTTTGTTGATTCTTCCGGGGTATATGGAAAGGCTGTAAGTGCCGCTGTAGGTGTTATAATTCCTAAATCGTTTGTTGGGCTATGAGCAGAATATCCATTATTGTTATCACTTGCTGTAAGTCCCCAGCTATTTTCACTATAACCTTTATAGCCTTTTGGATTCGCTTTACAATACTCGTAGTTGATTAATGAATGTGCTTTATTTTGTTCAAAGTAATTTGCATATTGATCTTCAAGCCCTCTTGGGTCTAAGCCAATAAATGAATATTGAGACAAAAATAAAGGCCCTCCAAATTCTTCTCCCAAGGGTAACTTATGATTATGATAGGATTTGTTGTTTACCATATCTCCATTACGAGCCCAACCATTGTCATAAGTTTCTTTGTCAATAGTGTGAGTAGGTGATGCTGCTGCCAATACATATACGATTAAAGCTTCATTCCATCCAGCAATTGGTTGATTAATCACAAATCCTTGATCTGCAGACCAATGCCAGGTGATTGATTTCTTACCTTGTGTGTACCAATCCCATTCTACATTTTCCCAAATAGTCGTAATTCTTGCTCTAATATCATTTTCTTCAGCATTATCACCAGAGAAATATTGTCTGTTTATTAATAGCCCCTGAATTAAAAATGCAGTTTCAACAATATCGCCTCCATTATCTGTATCACTAAATTGTATTGTATTACTTGAGCTATCATACCAATGTGAAAATACTCCATGATAAGTCGCGGTTTCTTCTAAAAATGTTAATATTTTTTTTAATCGTTCAATTCCTTCTGCTTTTGAAATCCATCCTCTATTTATGGCAACTGGAAAGCACGAAATCCCAAAACCAGATCCTCCAATTGTGACCATATTAGGGGTTTGTGAACGTTCTCTAGCCATACCGCTTGAGGGTTCGGCAAAATCCCAAAAATAATTAAAGGTACGTTCTTGAACCAAATCCAATAATTCATTTGAAGATAAAATTGGTACTTTAGTTTCTTCAATTTTAATCATGTCTGATGTTGATGTGGATTTATTTTTGTCACCACAACTTGTTAGCATTATTGTAAATGCAAGACAAAATGTGTTTAGTGCTTTTATTTTTATTAATAGATCCATTTAGTATGTAAATTCCAATTTATTTAAGCCTTCCTGTATTTCCTGATCTTGCATAAATAATGTCCATAATAATTGTGATCTGTAATTTTCTATCATGGCCACTATTGGACCTTGGTCAATGGCTAAATAACCATCTGCATACCAATTAAAATGTTCGGAAAAAGCATCATAAAAACCATATTCACCCCACAGTTTTTCATTCTGTGTATAGTAAAAATATTCCAAAGCCTGTTTAGATTCTGTAGGTGTATATGGAAAGGACGATAGTGCCGCGGTCGGGGTTATTATGCCCAGGTCATTTGTTGGACTATGGGCAGAATATCCATTATTGTTATCACTTGCGGTAAGCCCCCAACTATTTTCGCTATAACCTGTATAACCTTGCGGGTTCGCTATACAATATTCATAATTAATAAGTGAATGCGCTTTATTTTGATCGAAGTAATTAGCATATTGATCTTCGAGTCCTCTTGGATCCAAGCCAATAAATGAATAATGTGAGAAAAACAAAGGCCCTCCTAAATTTTCTCCCAAAGGCAATAATTGGCCATAAAAAGTTCCGGTATTTCTCATATCACCATTGCGAGCCCAGCCATTGTCGTAAGTTTCTTTGTCAATAGTGTGTGTGGGTGAAGCTGCTGCCAGCACATAAACAATAAGAGCTTCATTCCACCCACTAACTATATGATTTAATTCAAATCCGTGATTTGTTGACCAATGCCAGGTGATTGATTTATTTCCCTGCGTATACCAGTCCCATTCTACATTTTCCCAAATAGTCGTGATTCTTGCTCGAATATCATTTTCTTCAGTGGTGTCCGCGGAGAAATATTGCCTATTAATTAGTAAGCCCTGAATTAAGAATGCAGTTTCCACAATATCCCCTCCATCATCTTGAGTGCTAAAAGGGATTGTATTTCCCGAGTTGTTGTACCAATGAGAAAATACACCATGATATGTGCTGGCATTTTCAAGAAATGTCAATACTTTATCGAGTCGTTGAATAACTTCTTCTTTTGATTTCCAACCTCTATTAATTGCCGCCGGAAAACTTGAAATACCAAAACCAGAACCTCCAGTTGTTATTGTTTCTGGGGTTTGAGAACGCTCTCTAGCTAAACCACTTACGGGTTCGGCAAAATCCCAAAAATAATTAAATGTGCGTTCCTGAACTAAATCCAATAATTCCTCAAAAGGAATCACTGGAACTGTAATCTCACTAATAAATCCTACATCAGGAGGAGGAGGTGATATATCATTTGGATCATCGCAACCAGCAAGTGTAGTGAGTAATACAAGGCAAAGGGTATATATCTTCGACATTTGTTTTGTTTTTAAAATTAATACTGATTTCATGTGTTTAATATTTTTATTATGATGTAATTTTTAAACAACTTTTAATATCCAGAGTTTTGCTCGAGTAACCCTCCACTATTATTAATTTGTTCCTGTGGTATTGGAAATACTTCATGCTTACCATCTTCAAAAGGTTTGCCCAAAGCTCGTAATACCTCACCAGCTCGTCCTTGTCGTACCAAATCGAAATAACGATCGTGTTCAAAAGCCAGTTCATGTCGTCTTTCTTCCCAAATAGTCATTTGGTCAACTGTAGCAGCATTACCTAAACCGGCTCTATTTCGCACTTGGTTTAAAGGTGTTGCTGCATCTCCACCCGTAGCTAAAGCAGCCTCGGCATTCATTAATAAAACTTCCGCATAGCGAAGTATACGTATATTTTTTCCTGTTTCCCAAGCATCTGAAAACGCACTGGAATATGCTTTTTGATTGTACATAGGATTTACAACAGTATTAGGCACCAGCCTACCATCAAATAAGATTTCTCCCCTAAATATAATGGTTGCATCTCGTCTTAAATCTCCAGCTTCATAAGAATCGGCCAGGTCTTGTGATGGAGTATTAAAGCCCCAACCCCAGCCACCTTCACCTCTGGCTCCTTGGGTTACAGAATACCCCTGTATTCCGGCAGTAGGTGTTTCCCCTCTTCCCTGAATCTCAAAAATAGATTCTGTATTATTCTCTCCAATTTCTTTCCATATGTCTTCATAGTTAGGGGTCAATCCATATTCTCCCGATGCTATTATTTCATCGGTTAAGGACAATACTTCTTGCCATTTATTTTGATACGTACTCACTTTTGCTAGCAATGCTTTAGCCGCCCCTGTGGTAGCTCTTCCAAGTTCTGAAGATGGGTATTCACTTTTTTCAGGTAAAGAGGTAATAGCTTCATTTAAGTCTGTTTCTATAAATGCATAAGTATCTTCTTTAGTTGCTCTACTAAGAAGCTGGGTTGGATCAACACTAAGATCCGGTACATCGGCTATTAATGGAACCCCTCCAAATGTTTCAACCAATCTAAAGTATATTAATGCCCTTAAAAACTTTGCTTCACCAATAAGCCTGCTTTTTAAAGTAGGATCCAAATCAAATGCCTCTAATCTATTTATAGATTGATTTGCTCGTTGAATACAGGCATAATGAGATTGCCATACTTCATCAAATGATATTGTTGTGGCATCAAAAGTGAGCGCATCTAATAAGTTTTTATCTCCGCCTGTATCCCCGGGGTCACTGCCTTTATCAGCATCGTCTGTTGTAATACTGCTTACCCCATTCCATGAAAATGAACTCGTTGGCCATTGTAGAAAACTGTTGTAAACAGCATTTACAAGCTCGGGCGCGCTTTCAGCGGTTATTGCCCCTTCGGTTTGTTCATTAGCAGCAACATCAATAAAATCTTCACTGCAAGAAAGCGCAAGACCTAGTATTAATAATATTGAGGTCTGAATACAAGTTGTTTTTTTAATTATGTTTTTCATTTTTATTAATTTTTAAAATGATGTATTTATTCCCACAAAAAATGATCGTAAGGTTGGATAAGCATTTAATTCTATTCCAGCTGTACCAAGAGGATCTCCTGGCAGTTCAGGTGTGTAGCCTGAAAACCTTTTAAGCATTATTGGGTTTTTAGCTGATGCGTATAATCTTATTTTAGAAAAGAATCCTAACTTATCGTTGGGTAATGTGTAACCCAATGTGATATTGTTAATTCTAAAAAAGTCACCGGATTCCAAATAGTAATTGGAAGATAATGGCACATCATTGGACGCAATAGGTGTTGTGTTACTAGGTCGTCCAGATGTCCATCGATTATTAAATACGTATTGTTCTATATTTTCGTTTCCGAAGCGCTGTGCTTTTTTACCATTATAGACCTTGTTGCCGAAATTCCCGAAGGTGTCAACGTTGAAATCGAAATTAGCATAATCGAATCCAAAATTGAAGCCGAAGGTATATTTGGGAATAAAAGAACCAAAGAATCTCCTATCTTCTTCTGTAATATTACCGTCGCTGTTTAAATCTTTATAAACAAACTCTCCTCTGTCATCAATACCATCAACTTCATACAAAAAGAAGCTTCCCAAAGGTTGCCCTACAGCTACTTTTTTTGTGTATTGCCCATTATCAATGTTTCCTCCAGTTTGTTCATTAAAAAATGGACTGGTCACTTTAGTAAGTTCATTTTTATTATATGAGAAGTTACCCCCAATATGGTATTTGAACTTGTCATTAAGGTTATCTGACCAATTTAAGAGTACTTCAACTCCCGTATTTTCTATTTCCCCTACATGGGAATTAAATGGATCAAAGCCATAAACATCAGGAAGCTGTATTTCCAAGGTAGCATTTTCATTTACTCTTTTGTAATAATCTACTTCACCACTCAATCTGCGGTCCAAAAGAGCAAATTCTGCTCCTATATCAAACTCATTAGTGGTTTCCCAAGATAAATTTTCCTGAACAGTTCCTGTTATGGTAATACCTTGTTGTAAATCCTGATTTGGTCCGAATGCATAAAACCCACCGCTTCCTGTAGTTGCTGTTAAGACGTTAAAGGGTACGTTCTGATTTCCTAACTCACCATAACTAGCTCTAAATTTTAATACATCAAAAATACCATCCTGCATAAAGTCTTCAGAGCTTGCTACCCAACCGGCACTAACGGCAAAAAAATCGCCATATCTAAATCCTTTTTGAAATTTACTAGAGCCATCTCGTCTGAAAGAACCGTTGAGGATATATTTGTCTTTATAATCATAGTTTATTCGCGCTATATAAGAATATAATCTATTTAGAACACCAAACGAACCTCCTGAAAGTTGTGTATCATCTTCATCTCCCGTACTCAAATTATACTTAAGATTTGAATCCAAAGGCACATTATTTCTTGTGCCTGTTAAAAATTCATCTTGGCTTTCTTCCGCAGTAATACCAACAGTCAATTTTATGGTATGGTCTTCATTAAAGGTTTTGTCGAAGGTGAAATAATTATCTAAAAACCAGTGATAATTATTGGTGTGTGTAACCGTAAGCCTTGTTTTAGCAGGGTTTTCTATACCACCATCAAAATTAGCTTCCGTATTTCCAGGATTACTAGCTAAAAAATCCCCTAATCTGTCTTGAAAATTATAGAATCTTCCGGTTTCGGTTTCTATTGAAAAACGAGATGTAAAAACTAATGGTTCTATTATTTTATAATCTAGTTTAAACGACCCTTGAAGTTTAAAATATTTTTGTTCCTCATCCTGAAAATGTAAGTCTTTTACAGGATTTCCTACATTGTTAAAAGCCACTGACGAACCAAACCGCCCTTGCTCATCTCTAACGGGAACAATAGGCGATTGCTTATACGCATTAGTAAATGCACTAAAACTTTTTGGAGTTACATATGCCAGTTGTACACTTACATTATGAGAAAATTTAAATTTTTCACTAATTTTATAATCTACATTACTTCGCAAAGTAAGCCTATCAAAATCATTGTCCTTTAATATTCCTTCCTCCTTATTAAGTCCTACACTAAAAAATGCCTGAATATCATCAGACCCCCCAGATAACGACAGGTTATAATTTGATACTTGGCCAATTCTTGTAATGGCATCCAGCCAATTGGTATTATACTGCTGGTTGGTTGGAAAAAACCCACTTGTATCATTATCATTAGTAGGGTCATCATCGTTTCTTAAATTTCTCAATGCAGCCTCATTGCTATACGTTACAAAAGATGCGGCATCTGCCATTTTAACCTTGTACGATATATTTTTAACGCCTGTATAAGAATCAAAAGCGAGCTGCATTTTTCCAGAACGTCCTTTTTTTGTAGTTATAATAATAACCCCGTTTGCTCCTCTGTTTCCATAAATTGCCAACGACGCAGCATCCTTTAATACATTCATTGTTTTAATGTCAGATGTATTTATGTTATTTATATTTCCAGTCAATACGCCATCCACAACATATAAAGGATCTCTTCCTCCTTGAATTGTTCCCAATCCTCTTATAATAACCGTTGAAGCTCCTCCAGGAGCATCCGATGCTACAATTTGAACACCTGCCGCTTTTCCTTGTAGTGCCTGCACGGCATTTACTACGGGTTCCTTTGCTAACTCCTCGCCCTTAACAGAACTCACGGAACTTGTAAGAATTGCCTTTTTTTGAGTTCCATATCCAATAACAACAACTTCATCCAATTGGTTTAAGTCTTCTTCCAAAACAACTGTGTAAACTTTAGCATCTGTAATGGTAATTTCTTTTGTTAAAAATCCAATATAGCTTATAACCAAAACATCCCCTTTGTTAGCTTCAATTGAAAAATTGCCGTCAAAATCTGTTGCAGCCCCTATTGATGTGTTCTTTATAATTACATTAACACCTGGTAAAGGAATATTATCTGTTGCGGTAATTGTTCCAGTTATTGTCTGTTGAGCTATAATATTTTGTGCAAAGAATGAGCAAAAAATAAAAGCCAGAAGTTTAATTCTCATTTTAATAAAATTTAAGTTTAACTTATCGAGAATAAAATTAGCGAAAAAATAAGCTCAAAAAACTGTAGTAGTTAATTACAAAGGTGTAAATATTATAATATACTGACATTCAATAAACTATAAACTATATACTATAATATTTTAACAAATTGATGTAGAACTGATGTGGTGATAAAAGCTAGTTTTGAATAGAAATATATTAAAAGAGCTTTAGAAAGTTAGAAATATTATCATTAGAATTTAGATTGATCTTTTTCCGAAGTCTATACCTGTTTATTTCAATACCTCTTGTAGTTATTCCCAATAAAGGTGCTATTTCTTTTGAAGTTAAACCTGATTTAATGTAAGCACATAGCTTTAAATCTTTAGTAGTTAATTTTGGATATTGAGAAACTAAGCGCCTAAAAAAATCTTCGTGTAATTCATTAAAACTAGATTCAAAAACTTTCCAGTCATAATCGGCTTCTTTTTTACTCGTGGATAAACTAATTAAATTTTTCGTTCTGGGTTTGTTAGGAGAAACATCTAAAAGTCTATTTAATTCATTTCTCAATAAAATAATCGTTTCATTCTTTTTAATGATAGTTTCCGTTGTCGTTGTGAGCTCCCTCTTTTTATTTAAGATTTCTCTTTCTAAATTTTCTCTTTCCAGTTTATTTATCCTTTTTTGAGTATCTCTAATAAAGCTCTTCTTTATTGCAAGTTGTTGTTTCCTTATTTTTATCTTATTGATTTTAAAAATTGAATAAATTATACTTATTGCCAAAATTATATAGACAATTCGCATTAAATTTGATAGATACCATGGTGGTAATACATTGAATGATATTTTTTTATCAACTATTGCCTTATCACCAAGTCCCGAACTTTGAAGTAATAACGAATACTCTCCAAATGGTAAATTTTGTAAGCTGAACTTACCGTTTTTTATAATCTCATTTTGCTCAACTTTACCGGATAAAGTGTAAGCAATATCATTCTGATATAAATTTGGAGAATACACTTCAAATGAAATATATTTTGCATCAACAAAAGGAATATTAAAAACGGTATCCTTAACTGCAAACTTCTTATTCGCAGAATATATTTTATCGATTATTATTAGACTATTTATATTGTTTTCTTTACTCTTTATCCTGTTAATATTAAAAGTAGCAAATCCATCATTTAAATTAATAATCCGAGTGGAATCATCTTTAATGATCACTTTTTCGTATTTAGCAACTAAATGTTGTTTAATACCTGGGATATTAGTCTTGAATACTTCTTTATAATCATTATTTAAATCTAACAATGTTATCTTATTATTTTTATCTAAAAACCACAGTTCATTATCTTCTTTACTAATCAAGACTTTGTTTTCAAATTTTTTAAAAGCTCCAATACTGTCACCTTCTGTAAAATATTGATACCACTTATCAGAATTATAAAAAACAATCTTATTCTCTATTTTAAAAACATCTGTTTTGTATTGCTTCAAGCTCTTATTGTCACCATAATAAGTAATATCAAGAGCTTTAGTAAATTCTTTATTTAACCTTATTCTGTAAATGCCTTTATAAGGGTGTGAGGCCCATATTACAGAATCGGATTCAAAAGATACTTTATTCACTGGAAAAGAAATGTTCTCAATCGGATTGGTTTCCCATTTATCTTCGCTGTATTTAAGCAGGCTAATTCCTAAATAGTTTTCTTGAAGGTATGTATAATCCTTTGACGTTACATCTGTGAAATTAAAAGTACCTCCAGAGCTTAAGTCTATTTGGATTAATTCATTATTTTCAATATAAAAAGCTCCCCTATTATGACCGCAAAACAGCCTATCATTTAGAACACTTAAATTCCAAACATGGCCTTCAGAATTTTTAATAAGCTGTAATTTATCATCCTTTGTAAACGTATAGACCCCTGTATTACTAGCTAAATAATATTGATTGTTAAAATAAACAGCGTCATAGACTGTACCTAAACTTCCTGAAAGATCATAATAATATTGATACGGACTTTTAAAGTTTACTTTACAAATTCCGTTATCCAAGGTGCCCCACAAATTTCCACCATGAAACTTTAGTCCTAAAACGGTATTGTTCTGTAAACCCAATTCTTTGTTAATGTGCTGAACGCTTCCTGTTTTAAAGCTGTAAATTATTATACCGTTTTTTATAGTTCCAAAAATTAGAGTGTCTCTATCTTTAAATACAACTT
>RCNC010000700.1_pt1 | contig 21770 bp, 18 predicted proteins | sample 2041301 | NCBI WGS metagenome assembly RCNC01 (sample SAMN09708231, study PRJNA481090) | Marine sediment metagenome, whole genome shotgun sequencing project. | biome: marine sediment; feature: ocean; material: sediment; isolation source: Sewage treatment plant 13A marine sediment (STP13A) ...
CATGACGTTGTCCTCAAACCGCCGGCGGCAGCGGAGTGAGCTCAGGCCTCATCCGAAGGAGGAGGCCATGAGCCACGCGCTGGCGACGGCGCTTCACCGCGGCCGCAAAGCCGCGAGTAACGTCATGTCGGCGTGCCTGGCATCCTCTCGGGAGGCGTTCTGAAAAACGGTCCGCGTCGAATCCGGTAGCTCCTCGCCGGAGCGCGGGCAGATACGGAAACGGGATAGTAAGATCTTCCGGATGCCTGAATTCGAAATTTCTCCCGGCGCCGTTCACCTGTGGTGGGCCAGGGTGTCCGAGGCGGAACCACATCTGGATCGGTTGCACCGCACTCTGAACTCCGACGAGGCTGAGCGGGCAGCGCGATTCCGCGTCGAGGACGCCCGCCAACGCTTTATCGTTGCGCGGGCAGTGTTGCGTTCAGTTCTCGGCCGCGCTACCGGAGTCGATCCTGCCGGCCTCGTCTTCGCCTATGGCGAGCATGGTAAGCCCCGCCTCCCGGCCGGAGGGCCGTCCTTCAACGTCAGCGACTCGGGGAATTTCGTGGTTGTGGCGCTGGCCTCTGCAGAGCTTGGTGTCGACGCGGAGGTGGTGCGTCCGTTGGCCCGCCGGGAGCAACTCGCCCGCCGCATCTGCACGCGGCGCGAGTTCGACGCGATCGAGGCCATTCCCAAACCACAACGCGACACCGCCCTTCTCCGGCTCTGGACGTGCAAGGAGGCGGGCCTCAAAGCGATCGGTATCGGGCTCAGAGGTGGCGTGAAAAACGTTGAGATCAACCTGGAAGGGGGGTCATCGCCCCGAATTGAACGGCTGTGCAGCGAGATCGACGACTGGGCCCTGTTACCTGTGACGCTCGATCCAACTGTGGTCTGCTCTGTTGTCGTTCGGGGTCACGACTGGAAGGTCGACGTCCGGCCCTGGAGTTGTCACTCGACGTAACCGAGCGCCCGCAGCTCCTCAACCTTGTCGGCCGACAGCTCATTCTGTGGGCGATGGGCGAGGTCGAGGCGGCGCCGGGTCCGTCGCCAGGCCTCAAGCTCTGCCAGGAGTTTGGCGGCCGTTTCCGGGTTCTTTTGGACGAGGTTTCGCCGCTCCGACGAATCGTGGCGCAGGTCAAAGAGCTGCGCCCTTTCGCCGGCCGGTCGGTAGATCAGTTTCCAACGTGGGGTGCGGACACAATAAAGCTGCGAGCCATACTGCGCAAAGATCCGTTGTTCCGTCCAGACCGCCGGTGACGGGTCGCCTAGGAGATCGCGGCCTTCCATCCCCTCGGGGACGGGAAGACCGGCGGCCGCCAGAATCGTCGGCGCAACGTCGACAAGGCTCACCAGCCGCGGGTCGACGACCCCTTCCTCGACACCGACGCCAACAACGATCAGCGGCACGTGAAGCAGCTCCTCATAGAGTTTACCCCCGTGCAACACGCCCCCGTGTTCACCAAACTCCTCGCCGTGGTCAGCGGTGATGATCACAACCGCGTTGTTGAGGAAACCGATTTTCTCGAGCGCGGAGAACAGGTTTCCCAGGATCTGGTCGGTGTACCTGATGCCGCCGTCGTACAACGCCTCCAAATAGTCGAAATCGCTTTTCTTCAATACCTTCGATGCCTCGCCCTGAATGGCGATCAGGGCGTCGTTGGTAGGCTCGATTTTCCCCGAGTACTCACCGAAGAGCTGTTCGAAGCCCACGGGCGGCGCGTAGGGCGAGTGCACCTCATAGGTGTGGAACAGGGCGAAGATCGGGCGCTGTTCCCCTGTTTGCCTGCCGAGCGCCTCGAGGAGCTTCTCGGCTCCCTCGTCTGCCCCTCGAGCTCGATCGAAAAAGTCGTCAAAGCCGCGAGCGAAACCGAATTCGGCCGACATATAACCGCCACCAGTGACCGCCACCGTGCGCCAGCCCTCACGTTGGAGGATCTCCTGGACGAGCTCCACCTCCTCGGGGATTCTGTGGTCGTTCCGATCACCAGTTCCGCCGCCAAGATCGACCCGATGGGTTTCCTGGTACAGCGACGAAAGAAGCGTGGTGTGCGATGGCGGCGTGCCATGAGTGTTGACGAAAGCCCTCGAGAAACGGGTGCCTCGGGATGCAATCTCGTCGAGGGCCGGTGACGTCGGCCGGTCGTAGTCGTAGCAGCTGAGGTGGTCCGCTCGCAGCGCATCGATCGAAATCAGGAGGATGTTCGGCGGATGTGTCTCCGCAGCCGGCCTGCCGCAGGCCACGGCGCCGAGGACGAACCCGGCAATCAGAGCAATTTCAACGACGGCATCACGGGCCACGGTCAACCTCCACACAACATAACGGGTCGTAGATAGCATACCCAACCCGTCCGAACGGCCCATCCTCGATGGTCCCTCTCACTGGCGGCTAACAGCTCGGTATTTAAAAATCCGGTATAGTACCGGACCGGGATAGTGGTCCCGAAATCCGTGACGGAGGGTGCGATGCAATCTCGAGTGATCCTGGGTGTTGCGATGGTGGTGGTTCTTTCACTGACGGTCCCGGTATCGGCGGACGAGCCCCGACAGGACCATGTGCAGTATGTGGAAAAAACCAAGTACCTGGTGATCGACGAGATGGAGGATCACAACGAGGAGCTGCAGGCGGCGGCCGAGGCCAAGACCGAGGAGATCCTCGCCACGGTCCGCGAGGAGGCCGAGGCCCGCAAGGACGCGAAAAAGAGCCTCCGCTTCGACGTCTCCGGCATCGACACGCCCGATGGGCCCGATGCCTTTACGGTTCAGGCCTGGCACTTTCCACCCACGCCGCAGTACCTCACCGGAACCTGTTGGAGCTTCTCGGCGACCTCGTTCATGGAGTCCGAGATCCACCGCCTGACCGGACGCGAGATCCGGCTTTCGGAGATGTGGACCGCATACTGGGAGTACGTCAACAAGGCGCGCGGTTTCATCGCCACCCGCGGCGAGTCACTCTTCGAGGAGGGTTCCCAATCCGCCGCCCTGCTCCGCGTCTATCGCGAACACGGGGTGGTGCCGCGGGCCGACTACGACGGTGTCCTCGCCGAGGACGGGCGCTTCGACCACAGCCTGATGCGGCAGCGAATGGCCGAGTTCCTCGACTGGTGCCGTGATGTCGGTTACTGGGACGAGGACTTCATCATCGACACCGTCCGCCGGATCATGGACGCCACCATGGGCCGCCCGCCGGAGGTCGTCGAGTGGGAGGGCGCCGGGATGACGCCCCAGGCTTGGCTCGCCGAGGTCTGCGAGATCGACCCCAGCGACTACGTGAGCCTGATGTCGACCCTGTCGGTGCCGTTTTGGACCCGCGGCTCCTACGCCGTGCCCGACAACTGGTGGCACGATCAAAGCTACGTCAATGTGCCTCTCGACGTCTGGTACGAGGTCATTCGCAGCATCGCCACGGCGGGCGACAGCCTAGTCATCGGCGGCGACGTTTCCGAACCCGGTCTCTACGGTCTCGAGGACATTGCGGTGGTACCGACCTTCGACATCCCCGGACCGTACATCGACCAGGATTCACGCGAGCTGCGTTTCTTCAGCCACACCACGACCGACGACCACGGGATCCACCTGGTCGGCATCACCCGGATCGGCGATCACGACTGGTTCCTGATCAAGGACTCCAACCGATCCTCACGCCTCGGCGCCTTCAAGGGCTACTACTTCTATCGCGACGACTACGTACGGCTCAAGATGCTGACCATCACGGTCCACCGCGACCGGGTGGCCGAGATTCTGGACCGCGTCGACGGACAAAACTAGGAATATCAGAGTTTCTTCCTGATGGGTTCTACGAGCCCAACCCAGGGTGAGTCGTTCCCAAGAAGATCCCGATTTCCTTGGATACGGATCGAGCCAGCCGCGAAGCGGCGGCATACTCATAGCCTGGGGCGTGAGCCCCAGGAACACGGTCAGGGGAAAATTTCATCGGCCGCGAAGCGGCGACAAACAATCCGAGGTTAATAGCTGCGGCTCACGTCGCAGCCGCAATCTGCCGCCTCTTCAGGACTGGCGGTAATGGGACTCTGGGATCCTGGGGCTCACGCCCCAGGCCATTGATCTATCGCGCCTTCGGCGCTCTGTCACCCGCCGAATCGCCATGATCCGCTGCCAAAAACTTCCTGAGATGCTCTTTCACGGTTCGAGTCGGCCGGCGGCTCGCGCTTTGCTTCTCACCGGCTTCCTCATGCGGCCGGCGATATCCGGAAAGAACTGTGGGCTACTCGTCGTCGTCGTCGAGCCAGTTCGGGGTGGTCTTGGAATCGAGAAACCTGCGCACGCCGCGCGCGCACTCGGGGTCCATCCGCTGGTGAACGTTGGCTTCGGCCGCGGTTTCCAGGGCGTCGCGCCACCCTTGGCCCACGGTTTCGTTGAGCAGCCTCTTGGTCGCCGCGAGTGCGGATGGGGAGGCCTTGGCGCACACCGACCGCGCTAATGCCACAGCGGTCTCTACGACGTCGCCTTCCGGCGCCAGCTCGTCCGCCAGACCGAGTTCGACGGCGCGCTCGCCGTTCAGCATCTCGGGATCGAGGAGCATTCGCCGGGCAACATGGCCCGGAACCCGGCGCGTGAGAAAGGTCGACACCACGGCGGCCAAGAACCCGATCCTGACCTCGGTGTAAGAAAAATGCGAATCGGGCTCGGCAACCACGAGATCGCAGGCGGTCGCCAGTCCACAACCACCTGCCACCGCGGCGCCGTGGACCGCCGCGACCGTCAGCTTCGAGTGCCCCAAAAGCACCTCGAAGAGACGGTTCAACATCTCGACGTCGGCGCGGTTCGCCGCTTCGTCACCACCGGTCGCGATTTGCTCGAGGGCCGCCAGATCCGCGCCGGCCGAAAAGTGGCGGCCGGCGCCGGTGAGGATCACCCCACGAACTGTGGAATCCGCAGCCGCCGTCTCGAGGGCGGCTGTCAACTCCCCCATCATCGCCGGAGACAGCGGATTGGCGCGCTCGGGGTCGTTGAGAGTGAGAATAACGATGGGACCGCGACGCTTCTCGAGAACAAGCTCGGGCATATGCCCATCGTACCAGTCCCGCGCGACAACGTTTTAACGTTTAACGTTCAAACGTTTGAACGTTGAGCAGCGCGCCGGTAGATCTCGAGCAACCGGGGCAGCACGGCATCGCTTGAAAAGCACATGGATCGTTCATATCCACGTTCACGGAGACCGCGACGCAGGGCCTCGTCCTCGAGCACCCCGGCAACCGCAGCGGCGATCTCGTCCGCATCCTCCGGGTCCACCAGGATCGCGGCGCCACCCGCAACCTCGGGGAGCGAGGAGGAGTTCGAGGTCACCACCGGTGCACCGCAGGCCATGGCCTCGGCCACCGGCAAACCAAAGCCCTCCGCCAGCGACGGGAAGACCAGGGCCCGAGCTCGGCGATAGAGGGCGGCCAGCTCGTCATCGTTCAGACGCCCGACCCTGAGTACTGACCCCGTGTCTGCCAGCCCATCGAGACGTCGAAGGATGGTCCGCTGCCGCCAACCATCCGCCGCCACCACCACCAGTTGATGGGTGCTCCTCAATCGATCGGGAAGCGCCGTCCAGGCATCGAGGAGCCGCTCGTGGTTCTTACGCGGTTCGAGGCTCCCGACAGCCAATACGAAGAGATCGTTGATCCCCAGCCGCCGCGCAATCGCCTCGTCCGCTCGGACGTCGCCCCCGGCGCTGAAGCGGGGGTTGAGGATCGGGGGCAGAACCTCGACCTTCTCAACCGGCAATGCGAGCAGGCGCAGGGCCTCGCGCCTCGTGGCTTCGGAGACGGCAAGAATCGTCGCGCCGTGAGCCAGTGCATCGGCAACGGACGCCAACGTCCTCACCCGGTTGGCGAGGGTGTGGCATTCGGGGTGACTGAGGATCGTCAGATCATGGAGGGTGAAGATGAGGTTCGGAGCTCCCATTTCCGGGACTGCGAACCCTGGGGCGTGGAAGAGATCGAGGGCTTCCAGCTCGGGCTTGGCGCCGGACGCGAGCCAAACCCGCTCCGGCAGCTCGCCAAAGACACTGGTGAAGGTCTCCGGCACGACACCGCGGCCGTCGAGGTCGAAGAGCACGATCTCGTGCTCGACACCTGGCGCCGCCAACGCACGGATCAGTTCACGGGTGTAGCTCGCAACCCCGCCCTGACCGTGGACCATCCTCCCCGCATCGATACCGATTCGCACCGCTCACTCTCCCCGACCGCGGGAGCATTCCCGTCGCAAGCCTTCGAGATGCTGCATCAGTGCGTGCCCGGTGTCGGCTCCGAGCCTGCCTCCAGCCACCGCCAACTCCACTGCGGACTCGGATTGCTCGAGGCGATGCATCCAGCGATGGCGGCGCACCAGCCGGCGGCCTACGATCGCTGTGACCACCGACGTCGCAACCAGCAGCACCACCACCATCACGAGGTTCATTCTTCCTCCCCGATCCCCAGCCATCTCTCGACCTCGGCATCGCCAAAGCGTCGGCGCAGCCGGCGCGCCACCAACCGCGCTTCCCACGCGGGCCGGTGAACACGGTAGTAGCGGAGCTGTGAAGGACGGTAGAGATCATTGACCGTGTCGCTCCGGCGGGTACCTCCGACGTGGGTCACCACAGCTCTCGGCTCCTGCACGAGACACCAGCCCGCCTCCTCGAGACGGACGCAGAGATCCACATCCTCGAAGTACATGAAGAAGCTGGTGTCGAAGCCTCTGATCTGTCGAAAGGCGCGAGACCGAATCAGAACGCAGGCCGCGGTGTACCAGGCGCGCCCGGCCAGGCGTCCGAGGCCTCTCGCCACGGCTCCGTGGACCCACGAATGGGCCTCGAAGCCGTTTCGCAGCTGCTGCAGGGCCTCGCCGAGAACGCCCCGCGCCGGTGACCATGAGAATTGGCGACGGCCGTCCGGATAGCACAGACGAGGAGCGACCAGTCCGGCCCTGGGATTTGATTCGAGTCGATCCGCCAGCAACTTGAGGGCGCCCGGCTCGAGCCATGCATCATTGTTGAGAAGCAATAGGGCGTCACCCTGTGCCGCCTCGGCGCCGATGTTGTTTGCGGCGGCGAAGCCCAGATTGTCTGGCTGCGGCAGGACACGTACCGCGGGGAATCGCCCCGCGACGAGATCGAGAGAATCATCGCTCGACGCGTTGTCGACCACGATGATCTCGAGCTCGGGGCCGGGACGCCCGAGGCTCCCCAGACATCGATCGAGGTGCTCCTCGCCGTTGTGGTTGGCGATGATGACCGAGATCATCATCGCAGGACCTCTTCAAGCTCCGCCACCAGCCGCCGCGAGCTCGATTCCCAGTCGAGGGCTGCGATGACCCTCGACGCCTCCCCCATCACCCGCGCCGACCGTTCGTCGTCCTCCAGGATCTCTGTCGCCATGGCGGCAATCCCGCGAGCCGTCATCTCGCTGCACCGCCATGGGTAGGCCGGCCACATCTCATCAAGGGCGAGGCCATTGCTCACCACCACCGGCGTCCCGCACGCGAGGCTCTCAAGAGGTGGGATTCCGAAGCCCTCATGGAGGGACACGTAGAAGCTCAGCTCCGCCCCCCGGTAGAGCGGGGCGAGGCAGTCCTCCCCAACCCAGTCGTGCACGACAACCGATTGACCGAGGCCCAGCTCTTCGATCCACTGTCGCAGGCGATCGGGACGGCGCATGCGGTTGCCACCGACCATCACCAGCCGCAGCTCCGGGCGATCGCGGCGCAGGAGAGCGAACGCCTCGAGAATCTCCCTCGGCAGCCGACGCTCGAAGACCGCGCCCAACCACAGGAGGTACGGACGCCGCACTCCAAGCTCACTCATCTCCCGGTCGTCATCAACCTGCGGTGCGGGAGAGAACCGCTCCACGTCGATCCCCAGCGGCACCACGGCCAATCGGTCGGGAGGCACGGCATACCGCGCCGACACCAGATCCGCCATGGAGGCGGTATCTGTGAGAACCCTCTCAGCCGTCCGCACCGCGCGCCGCGCCAGGAAACGCCGACGCCATCTCTCACGTGGCTCGAACTCCAGCGGCAGAACCTCGAAGCTGAGATCGTGCATGACGACGACGGAGGGAATGTCACAGCTGAACGGAAGTGCATAGGCGGGACCCAAGATGACATCCAGGTTATGGCGTGCGAGTTCGCGGGCCACCACCACCTGCTCCCACAACACCCGACTCCCCTGATGACCCGAGAAGTGCGGGATGGCCGTTCCGAGCGCGGCCTGTGGCGGCGAGTGCTCATCGCCCTGAAAGAACAGGTGCCACTCGCAACCGTGGCCCCACCGCTCGAGACCCCGAAGCATCCCCTCCAGATAGCGGCCAACGCCGGTGCGGCGACCCTCCATCTCGGCGGCGATGACCCCGACCTTCATGCCGCCCATCCTAGCCCGCCTTTCTCGCCACGTCGCGTCGCGAGGTCCGCGAGATGTCGTGAGATGTGGCGTTTACGACCTGAGGGGCGCGGAGTCGTACTCGATAGTACGTCGAGCACCCCGATGGAAGGAAACGCCACAGATTGCGGCATATCGCGGGCCGCAGTAGCGACGTGGTGAGAAAGGCGGGCTGGCTCGGACGGTTCAACGTTTGAACGTTCAACGTTCAACGTTCTAACGTGAGGTGGCGGCTGCGGTACCATCGATCATCATGATTCGCCGCCTCACTGCCACGATCGGGTTCTTCGCCGACGTCCTCCGCGACCTCGCGGGTTCGTTGCGCTCCCGCTGGCGGCGATTCCATGCCCGCGCGGTGCTCGGGGAGGAAATCGGTGCGGTCGGCGTCGATATCTACCCGTTCTTCGAGCGCATGACGGGTATTGGATGGTACGAGTGGAATCTGCTCGCCGCCCTCGATGACCGAGACGACGGCCTCACCTTCAACCTCTACGCCCGGACCTTTCTCGCCCCCGATGATCCGCCGGCGCCCGAGATGCCCGGCAACCGCAACCTGCGCCTGCGAGTTCACCAGATTCCACCTGGTTTTCTACTCCCGGTTCGTCCGACCCTCATGATCCTGCGGCTGGTGGTGGAACCCCTCCTGCGCACCTTTGACGGCAACGCCGTTGTCTTTGCTCCCAACTTTTTCCTCCACCGCGACCAGGAACCGTTCGCCAGGGCCCAGGTGGCGACGGTCCACGATCTCGCCTTCGCCATCATGCCGGAAACGGTGTCTCCGGCGACCCTTGACGGGCTCAAGAGGCACCTCCCGCGCACCCTGTTCCACGCCGACCGGCTGATTGCGGTCTCCGAAACCACAGCCGGCGAGCTGATCGACCGGCTCGGCGCCGATCGGCGCATCGTACGGACGATCCATGAGGGGGTCGACCCCGGCTTTGCGGAGGGAGACGATGATGCACCTGACGGTGTGCCATCGAGCTATCTGCTCTTCGTCTCCACCCTCGAACCACGCAAGAATGTGGCCGGAGTTCTCCGCGCATTCCGCCTGCTTGTGGAATGGGGCTATGGGGGCGACCTCGTGCTCGTGGGTCGCTGGGGTTGGCACACCGATGAGATCCGCCAGGAGCTCGATGAGTCGCCGGTACGCGGTCGCGTGCTCCACCTCGACTATGTCGATCGCCCGCGGTTGGCCATGCTCTATCGACACGCCGACGCCCTCCTGTTCCCGTCGTGGCTCGAGGGCTTTGGTCTGCCTCTGGTGGAGAGTATGGCCTCCGGTACGCCGGTTATCACCTCCGGAACCTCAGCCATGCCCGAGATCGCAGGCCCCGCCGCGGTCTACGTCGATCCATCAAGCCCGCACGGCATCGCCTCGGCAACCGCGGCCCTCCTCGCCGACCCCCAGCACAGCGAGCGGCTCGTGAGGCTAGGACGCGAACGCGCGGCGAAGTTCTCCTGGGAGCGGGCGGCACAGGCGACCGCCGCCGTCCTACGCGATGCGGCCGGGTTGTCCGTCGATGGCGAAGATGAGTATCGGGCATAGTTTGAGTTGAGAGTTTTGAGTTCTTAGTTCTTAGTTCTTAGTTCTTAGTTTTCAGATATTTCGGGTCACACGGGCGGCATTCCTAATTCCTAATTCCCACAATGTTCGGCCGTCAGGCCCACGCGTCATGTATCGCGATCCTGAGCGTCCGCCACAATATTCTCATGTCGAGGCCGAGGCTCCAGTTTTCGATGTAGTACAGGTCATGGACTATGCGCTGGCGAATCGAGGTGTCGCCGCGCAGGCCGTTGACCTGAGCCCAGCCGGTGAGACCGGCACGCACCCGGTGGCGAACGTTGTACGCCGGATACCTGCTGCGAAAACGCTCGACGAACTTCGGTTGCTCCGGACGAGGTCCGACCAGGGACATGTCGCCGCGCAGCACGTTGTACAGCTGCGGCAGCTCGTCGAGGTTGGTGCGCCGCAGAACCTCTCCGACCCGGGTCACCCGTGAGTCTCGTGTACGCGTCCAGTGAGCCTCGCCTTCTCCCTCGGCATCGGCACGCATGGATCGGAACTTGAAGAGCCGAAACGAGCGGCCGTCCAGCCCGGTGCGCACCTGGGAAAAGAAGACCGGTCCCCCGTCCTCGTTCTTGATCAGCCAGGCAATGACCGGGAAGAGCCATGAAGTTGCGAGGAGAAGGGCGACCGAACCGGTGATATCGAACCCACGCTTGACGATCTGGTTCCAGCCCTGGAGTGGAATCTGGGTCAGGTTGATCAACGGCAAGCCGTCGAGATCTTCGATGCCGGCTCGCATGACGTAATACTGGAGCACGTCCGGGACAACCTTGATGTCGACCAGCAGCTGCCCTGCGCGGCGAATCAGCTGCACCGTGCGATAGTGGGCCGCCAACGGCAGCGCGATCATCACCTGGTCGACCCCATGCTTGGCGACCACGCTCTCCAACTCATCCGTGGCGCCGAGGACGGGAACTCCTTGGATCTTGCGCTGCTGTCGGCCGGGATCATCATCGAGGAAACCGACAACCGAGAAGCCGAACTCCGTGTGGGCCTCGAGCCGCTCGACCACCTGCCTACCGAGCTCGCCGGCGCCGATCACGAGCACCCGTTGCAGGTTGCCGCCGGAACGACGGATGCGGGCGAGCCCGGCGCCTATCCCCCACCTGAACAGGCTGACGAGGACTGCATCGGTGACCGCGAAAACCGCCAGGAAAAGCCGCGAATAGGTGAAGTCTGGCGGCCGATAGAAGGTCAGTCCCGCAGTGAGGAGAACGGTGGCGAGCATCACCGCCACCATCACCCGCATCCCCTCATCGAAGCGCGAGCGCATCCGCCGGCGGTGGTACAGACCCTGGAAGTAGAACACCACGGGGTACAGGACCAACACAACCGGCAGCAGCCGCAGGTACATGGAGAGGGGCGGCAGACCCTTTGTGACCGGATGGATCTCGAACTCGAACCGCAACCAGTAGGCCACGAAGAACGCCAGGCACGTGGCGAGAAGGTCGCCGATCAGCTGCAATACAACCTGGATCTGGCGACGGCGTTCAATCACTGTCGCGCTTCTCCAAATCCGAGCCGATCGAGCAGGAAACAGAAGCGGGTGCGGAATTGCTCGCGGGAGAATAGATCGGCACGGTGTCGCAGACTGCCGACGTCCCACTCCCGGTCAAGCACCCGTGCCGTCGCATCGACCACCGCTTCGACCGTCGACTCGTCAGCGAGCTCGCCTTCGACCCCAGCGCGGACGATATCCGCGGTGCCGGAATGAGCGAGACCCACGACCGGCGTCCCACATGCCAGGGCCTCCACCGAGACCATCCCGAAGTCCTCCACGTTGGGAACCAGCAGCGCCGCCGCACGCCTGTAGGCGGCGCGCAAATCGTCGCGGTCGAGCCAACCCAGAAACCGAACGTCGGGGCCACCGAGGCGACGCAGCGCACGCATCCTCGGCCCGGTGCCGACAATCTCCAGCTTGCGACCCAGCTTTCTCGCAACGGCAATCGCGACCTCCACCCTCTTGTACGGAACCAGGGCCGCAACCGTCAGGAGATTGTCGCCGCGCTCTCCGCCCGGCGTGAAGTATTCGGTTGCCACCGGCGGTGGGAGGACCTCGGCGGTTCGATTCCAGTAGTGCTGGATCCGCCACGCCACCAGACGCGAGTTGGCTACCAACCGGTCGACCCGGGCCGATGACACCATGTCCCACTGGCGCAGACGGGCGAAGCGGGTCTCCACGATCGGCCGCAGCAGTCGCGGTATGGAGTCGAGGTACTGCGTCCGTTGATCCCAGACATAGCGCATGGGGGTGTGGACATAGCTGAGGTGGAACGCGCCGGGAGGCGGGATCACTCCTTTGGCCACGGCATGCGAAGTAGAGATCACGAGCTCCGCGTCGGGAAACGCGAAGGATTCCGCCGCCGCCGGCATCAATGGCAAGAGGTAGCGCCAGCGACGTCCGCCGAAGGAAAGAGCCTGCAGCCACGAGGTTCGAATCGGATGCTCCTCGAGAAGCGGCGCCACGCTGCCCATTCGGTGGACCAGGGTGTAGATCGGAGCATCCGGGAACAGACGAGCGATATCATAAAGAACCCATTCCCCGCCCCGCATGCCGGTCATCCAGTCGTGCACCAAAGCAACCCGCAATCAGACCTCCCCGAGCGCCAGCCGATACACGGCCACCGTCTCCTCCACCGTCCGATCCCAACTCATGGAGTCCGCCTTTTTCCGCCCCGCATCGATCATGCGACGGCGCAACGGATCATCCACCAACACACGTTCCAAGGCTTCGGCCACCTCATCCACCTCGAGCGGGTTGACCAACCGGGCGGCGCCCTCGCCGAGCTCGCTCATGGCGCCGAGATTGGAGGTCACCACCGGCAGCCCGGCACACATGGCCTCAAGAACCGGTAAGCCGAAACCCTCGTAGAGCGACACGTGCAAGAGCACCGCGGCCACATGGTACAACGCATGCAGATCATCTCTGCGGACCCTCCCCAGCAGTCGAACCCGATTGCCGAGACCGAGACGTTCCGCACGCTCTTTCAGCCGGCTTTTTGAATCCGCACCACCCAGGAAAACCAACTGGCCCGGTATCCTGCGCTCCCGTACCGCCAGGTGGTAGGCCCGCAACACCAGGTCGAGGTTCTTGTGCGGCTTGTCGTTGGCGACCACCAGGATCAGCGGCGATCGCAGCCCATGGTGAGCCTTGAGCTTCTCCAGTACCTCTTTCTCCGGACGCTGGGCAAGGATCGGATCCACACCGTTGGCAATCACCGTTATCCGCTGACGATCGGCGGAAAAGAGATTGACGAGGTCCCGCCGTGAGGAACGCGATACCGTGATCACCCGCCGAGCGCGGCGAAGGGATGAGCTGATCATCAATCGGAGGTAGAGCCTCGACAGATGCGGCCGGTTCTCCGGTGGATAAAAGAGTTGGATCAGATCGTGGATCGTGACGACAGATGGCTTCGGTACGAGTCGTGGTGCGACGTAGTGGGGAAAATGCACCAGATCGACTCGTTCCCGCCAAAGCGCGGCCGGTAGCTGAACGTGTTCGCCGATTCCGTAGCCCCGCGCCGAGGTCGTGATGATGCGCGCGCCGGGTGCGAGGGCTGCAACCCGTTCCTCGTGCCCGGAGCGCGTCAGCACCGTGAGGTTGACGTCGGAACGCGTGTCCAGACCACGGAGCAGCGCGCGCACATAGGTGCCGATTCCGAAATCGGTGAGCTTCCGCCCATCGAGCACCACTTTCAATCCCATGCCGCCATTGTAGCCGCACCGGGGAGCGGAGGTGCGGACGCGCACTGGAGCTGGCGCAGGATCGTCAGCAACCCGTCCAACAACCCCTTCTGGTGGGTGATCGGAGATCAGCGAGTCATGCCAAGACACAAAGACGCAGTGGATAAATCATAGATCGTTTCCGTCCGCCCCTTTTCTCCTGTTCTCCTCGGTCCCGATAGCTATACTGAGGTCCATGGCATGGTGGCCTCCGTATAACGCACGTTTCGGATCGGGAGAACGATGAAGACCGCGCTGGTGATCCCATCTCTTGGCGCTCCCTCCCTGGACGCATGCCTTCAGGCTGTCGAACAGTTGCATCCCGCACCTGACGAGGTGCTGTTGGTGCTGTCGGGAGAGCGATCAGGCACCCTACCCACTCGCTCCTTACCGGCCCTTCGTTTTGATCACCGGCTGGGCTTCGCGGCCGCCGCCAACGCGGGCATCACCGCCGTATGGCGGCGCGCAGACGCTGTGGCCCTACTCAATGACGATGCCCTCCCACACACCTCATGGCTAGGGCGTCTGGCGGCCGCTCTCGACAGCAACCCCGGGCTCGCGGCAGTCCAGGGCACGGTCACCGACGGCACCGGCGACGCGGTAGACGGCAGGGGCATTCTCATCAACCGCTGGGGGTTGCCGGAACAGGTGGATCGCGGCATCGAAGCTGTCGCCGGGGCGAAGTCCCCGGTGAACCGAACCGCGGTCTCCGCCACTGCCGCCCTCTTTCGCACCCAGGCCCTCCGCGCCACCGCACTTGCAGGGGGGGCGGTGTTCGATCCCCTCTTCGGCAGCTACCACGAGGATGTGGACCTCGGGCTCAGGCTGCTTCGACTCGGATGGCGGTCACAATGGGTCCCCAATGCCCGTTGCCGCCATCTCGGGTCGTCGACCGGCGCCCGCTTGAGCTGGCGCCACCCCTGGTGGCTGCTCGCCAACCCCTGGCGGGTCGCGGCCGGAAACCTCCGACCATGGGCTACCCTTCGCCTGCTGCCCCGCACCGCCTGGGGCGAGCTCCGGGCCCTTCCGCGCCTGAGCCGGCAAAATCCGCGTGCGCCGCTTGCGTCCGTTGCCGTCATCCTCGCGCTGCCGGCCATGATCGCGAGCGGATGGCGCCGGGTGACGCCGGGGGAGCGGCTGAAGACCCTCCCGCTGGGAACATCGTGAACCCGGCGGTGCAAGCCGTGATCGTGCGCTGGCGCGGCGGCGATGAGGTCAGCCGGTGTTTGAGGTCGCTTCTCGATTTCGGGGGGCCGCGTCTCGAGCGCGTCGTCATGGTGGACTCGGGGTCGGGCGATGGTGGCGCCAAACGGCTGGCGGCCGAGTTTCCCGACGTCAGCGTCATCGCCCTGGCCGAGAACCACGGGTTTGCCCACGCCGCCAACCGCGGCGCCACCGAGGGCGAAGCGCCGCTGCTGCTCGTCCTCAACCCCGACACCGAAATCATGCCCGGAGCACTCGAGGCTCTCGCGTCACTGCTCGATGAACGGTCACAGGTAGCAGGCGCGGTACCGCTGCTCGAGGACATCGACGGCAGCTCGCAACATCGATGGCAACTGCGAAACCTCCCTACGGTCTCCAGGCTCGCTCGCGGTCTCCCCGGGGCGCCTGCGTTCTCAGCGCCACCAACGAGGCCGGTCGAGATCGCGCAGCCGGCCGCCGCCGCCTGGTTGGTGCGACGATCCGTGTGGGAGGCCCTCGGCGGACTCGATCCGACCTTCGCGCCGGCCTGGTGGGAGGACGTCGATTTCTGCGCCCGCCTCCGGGCTCGTCTCGGCAGTGAGGCGTTTCCGTACGACGAGGGGTTTGTGGTCCAAACGGCCGCACACCTGCGCCACGTCGGGGGAACGAGTGTGGCCGCCCTCGGTGACGACGCCTTCCTCACCGCGTACTACCGCAACCTCCTCCACTACACGGCCCGGCATCATCCCGGGCGCCTCGGTCCCATTCGCCGCACTCTGCGACTCAGCCTGGCGTGCAGGGCGCTGGCGCGGCCCGCGAGGCGTCAGGCCTACAGGACCGCGATGAAGGTGACGGCGCGCGATCCGCGGTAGCTCGATCGCCGGAACCCCCCCCACTCCGTCAACGGGTCTCGACGAGATCGAGGCGGAGACCGAGGTGACGGTAGTCGTGCCCGGAGCCGTGGAGGGCGGGTTGGAAGGTGGGCGTGCGGATCTCGATCAGCGCAGGGCCCTCGCCCTGCGGAATATCGAACCAGCGGCTCGTCCCCCAGCCTCCCGGCAGGCTTGAATCACCGACGTGAACGCCGCGAACGAAGACGCTGACCGGCAGCGGCTTCCGTGGGTTTCCACCCCTCGACCATACGAAGCGGACCTGCGTGCCCTGCCGGACCAATATCCTGGCGCTGCGGCCGGTCCACCGGAAACTCCGTCCTTCCGCCTGCTCGGGAGAGTAGCAACCCGCCACCAGAAGATGATCATCCGTCCCGAGATCGAGTCGGTCGGAATCCGTGTCGTCCCTTCTGCCGACACCGAAGAGCCGAAAACTCGAGCGTCGCGGGGCCGCCGCTTGAAGTGGCGGGGCGGTCGTCACCCGGATGGCTCGCCGAACTTCACCGACGATCTCCACGACGCCCGACTCGCGTCGATCGCCCGTGAGCACCAGGGCGCCGGGATGCCGGTCGAGAAAGTCCTCGATCTTGACAAGGGTGCCCGCCGGACGCATATCCAGACAGAACACCGGCTTGCCGTCGAGGAGGAAATAGGGGGCATACCGCCACGCCGGCCCCATGGCGAGGACCGCTTTTCCGCCTGGGATGACCTCCTCGAGCTCCGCCAGCGTGCCCAAGAAACCGTCTCCCTGCCGCACCAGAACCGCGGAGCGTTGAACCCACAGGGCCGGGAAAACCGCACCGGCAAGGAGCAGGCCGACGATCGCGGCCGCAACCGGCCGTGCCGCCGGCGACGCCTGATGAAAAACCCGCGCCGACCGGCGAGCCAGATACGTCAAGAACAGGGCGCCGAGAGGCACGGTCACCGGAAGGTAGCGCCGGGCGGCGAACGGGTAGAACGGCGAGTCGCCGCTGCCGAGGAAGAGGTAGAGGCTGAGGAGAACGAACACGAAGGCCGGGAACACGAGCCAGGCGACGCGCCGGCGCCACAGGTACCAGACCAGCCCGACTGCGGCGCCCCAGACCACCAGGCGACCGCTGAGCGCCGCGTAGTCGCGCAGGAGGTTCCCATCGGTGGAGTTCCACAGGAACATGAGCGCCGCAACATACAGCCCGGCGAGGCCCAAAGGCGCCACCCTGGCCACCCTGGACCACACCACGCGCAGGAGCAGGATTCCCCCGCATCCGATCAAGACGAGCTTGAAACCGGACAGGATCATGAGCTGGCCGAAATGGTTCTCGAGGTGGGGCGCGGCCAGCCAGGCGCCGAGGACAAACGCCGGCATGAGGAGGGCGGGAAAGACCGCCGCCGCTCTGAGGTGGCGGCGGGGCAGAAAAACGACGAAGATGACCACCGCCCCCACCACCGCCCAGGCGAAGAACTTGGTGAGGATCGCGAGCGCCAACAGGGCCGCCGGCATCACCGCCGCGCGCGGCGTCGGCGCGCGCAGGAAGAGCACCATCCAGAGAAGCCAACCGGCCAGGATACCGGCGAGAAAAACCTCGGCGCTCGGGTACTTGAGAAAGATCAGGAACACGGGGTTGAGGAGGATCACCGCCAGCCCCACGAGCCGCCAGGAGCGACCCACGAGGAGGCGGAAGAGCGCATCGTAACCGAGCAGGATCATGAGGGCGCCGAGGAGATTCGCTGCCAGCACGCCGCGGATCCCCAACCAGGTCCCGAAGATCGCGCCCCAGACCGGAAAGAGCGGAAAGAACTGGGGCACGACCCGCCGCCCCCGGACAATGAACCCCGGCGCCACCTCCTGCCACGGCCTGACATAGGGCGGTTCGTACACGACCAGATCCACGGGAATATCCGCCGGGATCACCTCGTCGAGGGACCAGTCCCAGCGGCCGGTCTCGGCCAGATGAAGGGCCGAGATCGTGTAGACGCCGGCATCTCCGGTCGCGTCGAACGGCTCGCCCGAAGTCAGCATGGCGAACACGACGACCACCGCCAGCATGAGGATGATCGGGAGATGCCTCTTCAGCTCCAGGGAAGGCCAGTGACGGGAGTGTATCCGGATCAGGAGGAGGGGCGACTCGAGGGCAGCGAGCAATGGCGCGCTGAAGTGGCCCACCATCATGAGTGCCAGACCGAGAACCGAGGTCACTCCCACACTCGCGAAGACCACGAATGGGAGGCGGAGCCGCCGCGGATAGCCTCGAGGGAGCAGAGAGTAGCCGGGTACCAGGAGGAGGATGGGGATCAGTATGAAGGCTAAACCTGGGCTCATGTCGAACTATAGTACACGTCAACCGGAACGCCGAGCGGGAAATGGGTGTGGTTTGAACCGGGGCGCCATCGCACCCGGCGCGGATTTTTCCGGTCATGCGGCAGGTCTGTGGCAAGATGGCCGCGTGGTCGAGCCGTACTCCATTGTCATCGTGACTTTCAACCATGCCGACACACTGCCGGCATGTTTGGCGGCTGTGGCGCGTCTCGAGCCCGCGCCCGAGCGGATACTGCTTGTGGACAACGCCTCCACGGATGGGTCGGTCGAGATCGCCGCCGGGCCGGCTGATCATCTCGCGATCGAGATCATCCGCGAAGATCGCAACACCGGTTTCGCCGCCGCCGCCAACCGCGGCATCAAATCAACCGGCGAACCATGGATCCTGCTCCTCAACCCCGATTGCGCACCGCGGCCCGACTTTGTTCGTCGCCTCCTGGAGGCGGTGGCGGGCCCTCCGGAGGCCGCCCGCATCGGCGCCGCGACCCCGAAGCTGCTGCGCGCAGAGGGCGCCGAGCTCGAGTCGACAACAGTCATCGATGCGGCAGGAATGCTCGTCACCTGCTCCGGACGCCACCTCGACCGCGGCGCCGGCGAGCCCGACGGCGAGATCTTCAACTCTACGGCATGGGTCTTCGGGGGCACCGGCGCCGCCATCCTTCTTCGCCGCGAGGCGCTGGATGACATCGCCTATTCCGACAACGAGATCTTCGCGGAATCGTTCTTCGCCTACCGCGAGGACGCCGAGCTCGCGTGGCGGCTGCAGCTGCGCGGCTGGCGCTGTCTCTACGCGCCGCTCGCGGTTGCGGCCCACCGCCGCGGTTTCCGGCCAGAAGCCGGACGGCACGGACACTCCGAGATCAACCGCCACTCGGTCCGCAACCGCTTCCTACTCCGGGCCCACTGCGCCGATCTCGGCTGGCACCTGCGCTGCCTACCGTGGTGGTTGGCGCGCGACCTGATGGTCGTCGGCGCGTGCCTGACGGTGGAACGCAGCTCCCTGGCCGGCCTCGCTGAGGCGTGGCAGTTGCGCGGTGATGCCCGGCGGCGGCGGCGCTGGGTGCAGGGGCGGCGCCGGGTCTCGCAACGACAGATGGCGCGCTGGTTCCGTAAACGGGGAGAGGTGGAGGAGGTCGACGCCCCGTGAAGCTGGCGATCATTGGAACCCGGGGCGTGCCGGCCAGCTACGGTGGTTTCGAGACCTTCGCCGAGGAGCTCGGTTGGCGCCTGGCCGCCCGTGGTCACGAGGTGACAGTCTACGGCCGGCGTGGTTTTGTCGATCCGGACCAGACAGACTACAGGGGGATGCGGTTGACCGTCCTGCCGTCACTGCGCGGCAAACACCTGGAGACCGTCTCCCACACATTTGCAGCCGCGGTGCACGCCTCGCGCCGCGGCTTCGACGCCGCATTGATGTGCAACGCGGCCAACGCGCCCTTTGTCCGCATCCTGCAGATGGCCGGCACCCCGGTTGCCCTCAATGTCGACGGTCTCGAGCGCAAACGCCGCAAGTGGGGAGTTGCAGGTCGCACCTACTACCAGATCTGCGAGCGCCTCGCGGCACGGCTCCCGGATGCCCTCATCACCGACGCCGAGGTGATCCACCGTTACTACCAGCGGGTCTACGGCGCGGCCTCGGAGATGATCGTGTATGGCGGCGATCTCGAGCCGCCGACGGGTGTGGACACCCTCGAGAAGCTGGGCCTCGAGCCCGGTGAATTCCTTCTCTACGTGTCCCGATTCGAGCCCGAGAACAACCCCGACCGCGTGGTCGAGGCCTACCGACGGGTCGGCGGGAACCGGCCGCTGGTGATGGTTGGCGGGGCGCCATATGCACGCCGTCTGACCCGGCGGGTCTCGGAGCTCGCGGACGACCGTGTACTGCTCCCCGGCCCGGTGTACGGCGACGGCTATCGCCAGCTCCTCTTCAACTGCCGCGCTTACATTCACGCCACGGAGGTCGGGGGCACCCACCCGGCGCTGGTCGAGGCCATGGGCGCCGGGAGGCCGGTGCTGTACTATGACACGCCGGAAAACCGGGAGGTCGCCGGCGTCGCCGGTCTGCGATTCCGGTTCGACGGGGAGAGAAACCTGGAAACCGTGCTCTCGGGTGTTCTCGAGGACCGGGCCGAACTGGCCACGATGGGACGGCGGTCGCGGCGCCGGGTCGAGGAGCGCTACCGCTGGGCGGACGTCACCGATGCCTACGAACAAGTGTTGGAGGGTTTGTGCTGAAGGAGCGGGCCAAGGTCGTCGCCTACTGGGTGTGGACCACCGATCTGGTCCTCACCGCTTTCGCCTTCCTCCTCGCGTGGTGGCTGCGCTCACACGTCGCCCCTCGCATCGCGCCCACGCTCTTCCCGACCGAGCTCTACCCGCTGTCGCGCTATCTGGGATTTCTGCCGCTGGTCCTCGTAATCTGGACCTTGCTCCTGGTGACCCGCGAGGCCTACACCTCGCGCCGTACGGTAGCCCTGGCTTCGGAGGTGTGGCAAGTGGTGCAGGTCGTCGGGGCCGGCACTTTGACCCTGGCGGCCACCGGCTGGCTGCTGCGGCTCGAATTCATCTCGCGGCCCTTCCTGATCCTGTTCGCGACCCTCGATCTCATCTTCCTGCTGACCGAAAAACTGGTCCTGCGGCTCGGGGCGCGCCGGCTTCGCAGTCGCGGTTACAACTACCGCACGCTGCTGATCGTCGGCATCAACCCGCGCGCGGAGGAGGTGGCGCAGATCATCGCTGATCACCCGAACTGGGGACTTGAGGTTCTCGGCTTCGTCGCCCCCAACGGCTCGCACCCAGATCGGGTGAGGGGGTTGCCGGTCCTCGGCGCCGCCGACGATCTGCCGCGAATCCTCCAACAGGAGGTGGTAGACGAGGTCATCTTCGTGCTTTCGCGGCGCCAGCTCGAGGAGTTCGAGGACGCCTTCCTGCTCTGCGCCGAGCTCGGGATCCGCGCCCGTGTGGCCCTCTACTTCCCTCATATGAAAGCGCGGGTCGTGCTCGAGGAGCTGGAGGGCATTCCGCTGCTGACCTTCACCAACACACCGGGAGCGCCCTTCCCGCTCTTTCTCAAGCGGCTCGGAGACATCGGTGCGTCGGCCCTGGGGATGGCGCTGACCGCACCTCTGCTGCCCTTCATCGCGCTTTCGATCAAGCTCGGCTCGCCGGGCCCGGTTCTTTACTCGCAGGAACGTTGCGGGCTCAACGGCCGCCGCTTCACGCTCTATAAATTCCGCACCATGTACGAGGGGGCGGATCGCCGCCTCGACGAGGTCGCCCACCTCAACGAGGTTGAAGGCCCCGCTTTCAAAGCGCGCTGCGATCCCCGGGTGACGCCGGTTGGCCGTCTGCTGCGCCGCCTCTCGTTCGACGAGCTGCCGCAATTATTCAACGTGCTCCGCGGCGACATGTCCCTGGTCGGCCCGCGGCCACCGCTGCCGGAGGAGGTCGAGCGCTACGAGCGTTGGCAGCGGCGGCGCCTGTCGATGAAGCCCGGTCTCACCGGACTATGGCAGGTCTCGGGACGCGCCGGGCTCGATGATTTCAGCCGCTGGACCGCGCTTGACCTCGCCTACATCGACCAGTGGTCGTTGTGGCTCGACCTCAAGATCATGCTCAAGACCATCCCGGCGGTCCTCTCCACCCGCGGCGCGTCATGACCCTCGATTCTCAGTTCTCAATTCTCAATTCTCAATGACGGCCCAACTACCCCGAGGACAGGGGGAAGGTCGTCGTAATTAAGAATTAAGAATTGAGAATTGAGAACTA
>RCNC010000703.1_pt1 | contig 21732 bp, 17 predicted proteins | sample 2041301 | NCBI WGS metagenome assembly RCNC01 (sample SAMN09708231, study PRJNA481090) | Marine sediment metagenome, whole genome shotgun sequencing project. | biome: marine sediment; feature: ocean; material: sediment; isolation source: Sewage treatment plant 13A marine sediment (STP13A) ...
TTCCTTTTTTAGTGGAAAACCTCCAACTAGTGATGAGAGGCAATGGAGTGTTGAAATGCTAAAAAAAGCTGCGGAATACGCCATACCTTCTGGAATAATACTAACTCCAGAGGCATTGAACAGGTTTGAGTGCTATTTATATAATACCATGGAAGACCTAACTTCTTTGGTAGAACAGGTAGATTGTCCCAATCTAGGTGCTATGTATGATACACATCATGGCAATATTGAAGAGAAAAGCCATTCAAAAGCCATAAAGCACATAGCACCCCACTTAAAACATGTGCATATAAGCGAAAATGATCGTGGTACCCCAGGTTCAGGGCAGGTTAATTGGAATGATGTTTTTGGTGCTTTAAAAGAGATAAATTATGATGGCTGGTTGACCATTGAAGCATTTAGTAGGCTTGATCCGGATTTTGCCAACGCCATTAATGTTTGGCGGGATTATTCTCCGGCTAAAGAAATCTATACGAAGGGATTACAATTTATTAAAGAAGGAATGGGAATATAACTGCCTATATCATGAAATAAAGAAATCTATGAAGAAAATAGCTTACATCATACTTTGTATTGGACTTATGGCGTGCAAAGAAAAAAAGGACACAATTACTAATGAAGTAAAAACAACAAAAACACCGGAACAATGGTTGACTTTTGAAGGTCATGAAGAAAATTCGAAGCATATAGTACTAATTTCAGGTGATGAAGAATATCGCTCAGAAGAGGCATTACCACAATTGGCGAAGATCCTTTCAAAGCATCATGGTTTTAAATGTACCGTCCTATTTGCGCAAGATCCATCCATGTCAGGAATAGTCAATTCAAATTATGGAAAAAATATCCCTGGGCTAGTAAGCCTTGACAGTGCGGATATGATGGTGATTTTCACAAGATTTAGGGCATTACCAGATGAGCAGATGCAGCATATTGATAATTACCTGAAAAGAGGTAAACCTGTTATGGGGATTAGAACCGCTACACATGCTTTTAATTTCAATAAGGAATCTACCTCTTATTACAAACATTACAGTAATAATTATGATGGTGAAAAATCTGAATGGAAAGGTGGATTTGGTCGTTTGGTTTTAGGAGAAAAATGGATCAGCCACCATGGGCACCATAAACACCAAAGTACGCGTGGCATGGTTGCCGAAGACGCAGAATCACATCCCATTACGAATGGAATTAAAAGTGGAGATATCTGGGGTTCTACGGATGTTTACGGTGTTCGATCACCACTTCCCGGTGATTCACAACCCATTATTTTGGGTCAAGTCATCAATCGAGCGGGGGAATATGATGAAAATGATGTTTTTTTCGGAATGAAAGATACCGATAGCGAAATTGCCAAAGAGAACAACGAGGGTTTAAAAGTCAACGATATATTGATGCCCATTGCTTGGACAAAAACCTATCAATTACCTGAAGGTCAGACAGGAAGATCCGTAACTTCTACTATTGGTGCAGCGACGGACCTAATGAACGAAGGGGTTCGAAGACTATTAATCAATAGTATTTTCTGGGCTATGGAATCTTCGGTACCCGATAAGGCCAATGTCGATTTGGTGGGTACATATAATCCTTCGGTCTACGGATTTAAGGCTGATGAATATTGGTTGAAAAAAAATCTTAACATCGAAACATTAAAATAAACAAAATCCACTATGTCAATTAAGAAATGTCTTACCGTCATTATTTGTAGTATTCTTTTGCCTTTTTTATCCCATGGTCAGGATACTACTAGCAATAAATCGATCATGGCCATTTTTGCACATCCCGATGATGAAATGACCATCGCTCCTATTTTGGCAAAATATGCCGAAGAAGGTGCCAAGGTCACTCTGGTCATCTGTACGGATGGTCGCTATGGTACCAATGATTTTACGGATCACGAAGCGGGAGAGGGATTGGTCGCCATGAGAAAGGAAGAGATGCAGTGCGCCGCCGATAAATTAGGTGTTGACTTGGTTCATTTGGACTATCACGACCAACTCAGAGCTGGTGAGGGATATGACGGCCATGTACCTCATGCACGCCAACTGGTATTGGAACTGAACGATCTGGTGGAAAAGTATACCCCAGATGTCTTGATAACCTGGGGACCTGATGGTGGTACCACCCACATGGATCATAGGCTTGTAGGCGCCTCGGTAACGCAAGTGTTCGTGAGCAGGAAATGGGACAAAACCAAAAGTTTGTTCTATTTTGGGACACCTTCCGGAAATCTAGACAATTCAGAACAGAAGACATTGCGCGGTGTTGATGAATCCCTTTTGAACATTAGGATCAGTTATTCTTCAGCGCAGGCCGAAAAGGCCATGGAGTCTTTAAAATGCCATAAAACGCAGGTATCTCCAGAAATGTTTGCATCAAGGCAAGTCTCTTATGATAAAGGAAACAAAACCATTTACCTACGCGAATTCAAAGCGCCGGAAAAGATAAAGACCTCCGTTTTTGATTAATATACAGTTTGACTATCATCCTTCAAAATGTGAATAGTGTTTTGAATAGTACCCTTTACCTCATTATTTAGTTGGTCCTTTAAATCGTAGGTAATGGTCATTACATCAACAGCTTGTATATCATTTACATAAAGCTTGAGAATTTTTCCGTTTGCCGAGAGCTCAGATTTTGAAATTGATAGTTGACGCTCATCAAATCTATCGGATCCATAGGCCTTACTCCGAACCAAATTCCAAGTTTTTATCTGAAATTTGGCGATGTCTTGCGCACTTTCAGCGTCCAAAGCTTCAGGAAATTCAAGTTCGACACCCTCTTTTGAAGTCGCAAGTCCCACTGGAAGCGTCATAGGTTTTCCAGTATAACGAATTCGATATAGCCCACCACCTCTTAGCATTTGATTGGTGCCCCAGGCAGACATGCCACAGGCATAAAGTTGTTCATCATGAGGATTGAATCTCCCCCGCATGATCCCTGTCAGGAATTTGATGTCGGGCATATCGATAACGCCACCTTGCATCTGGTTTTTCACTTTTTCGTGAAGCACCAATTGCATCTTACCATACCCATAGGAAAAACTCAAAAGACTACCGTTTAACGCTCCCCATTTTTCACTATCCACCCATAGCAATTCAGAGGGTGAACGGTCAAATTGCATATCTAACCAAACCATGGGCTGTTCCATAGCCAAACGAGTAGTATCCTTCGGAGGGGCGTAGCCCCACATATTTCCATAAAATTTACCCTTGCCATCAACCCAATTGATTCGGTTCATTGGATTCCAATAGCCCTGCTGATCCGTAACCAAAAAACTACCATCAGGATTAATGCAGACGCCATTCGCTGCTCTGAATCCGGTGGCAATGATGTCTGTCTTAGATCCGTCCTTACTCACCTTGAGCAAGGTGCCGTGTTGGGGTATTAAGGCTTCGCGAGCGTGACGGCCACTTTTTGCATAATAGAGGTTTCCTTCACTGTCTGCCTGTAAACCCATAGCGAATTCATGAAAATGATCGGTCACTTGATGGTCATGATTGAAACTTTCATAAAAATCAGTTTCCATATCGCCGTCCAAATCACGTAATAAAACTATTTGATCACGACAAGTGACATAAATATTATCGTCTATAACCTTAATGCCCAAGGGTTGAAATAACCCGGAACCAATTCGTTGCCATGTCAGCTCGCTGCTGCCATCAGTCAAGCCGGCAATCAACCAAACATCGCCATCAGTCGAACAGACAACAGCCTTATTCGAATCTTTCAAAAAGTCGATGCCACTCAGTTTCATTCTGCACTTCCAAGGATTCTCAAAAGGAGGTGTCAGTTGGTCTACTGCGAACATTCCCTCTTCTTTGCCGTTTGTAATCAAACTTTTCATCCTTTCTGGAAAATGGGAAGCTCCACCACCCTTGGTGTATTTATCCAAAAGTTCGGGGGATGAAGAAGTCTTTACATAATCTGTAAGTTTTGCATTTGTTTTATCAGCAATGAACAGTTTTACTTGGGTGGGTACCGAGCCGTCGACCAACATCATTGTAAAACCATCCTCTTCAATCAAGGTAGCCCCTTCGCCTATAAGTCGCACTACATTTGAAATCGGAGCAATTTTCATCTTCAAGATATCCGAGGAAGGCGAAATATTCAGTGTTCTTGTAAAAACAGTTTGATTTTCACTTTTTTCCACGCCTAATTTCTCCAAAATAGCGGAACGGCCCACTGAATAGGAAATAACAACATTATCGTTGTAGTGATAAATGCCTTTATAATCTGTCCATTCGGTGGGTAAAGGACCGAATTGACGACCATCCCGTGCACGAAATCTGGGGTCGTCAAAAGCTCCTGTTTTTGGATTTGCCCAGCCAGGCCCAACCGGAGTTTCAAAATGTAACTTTCCGACCGTTCTTGGGTAGGTCTCATGCTTGTCGTTCAATAAAATACCATCCCAGTCAATAAAACCATCGCCAGTCCATCCGCCTGCCATACGCATCAAGTCATGGTCAAAGATCATCCAAGCCTTTCCTTTGGAGACTCCTCCCTTCCCTTCATCCAGTCGCACGGCAATGCCCTTGTAGGCAAAATTATTCTTTAAATAATCCTCATCAGGATAGGGTGTTGGCCCTGGAGAATGGTAACGTTCTGGCCCGGTTTCCTCATCGACCAATTCATAGGTATTGATAAAAAAATTCCCATAATCCATATCGGCCCAAGGTTGATATGGTTTTGTTTTCGGGCCTCTTGACGTTCCTAATGGCAGGTTTGTCAAATACCCCGGCGTGCTGGCTATTAGTTGTACATTCTTATTTTCTTGGATAAATTCATGGCGGATATACCCAATAACATCGTATTTTTCTTGGGGTGTTAGCACGGGCTGGGGAGGCATGGAACCAGAGCCCATGGTAATGGTTCGATACATGGAATAGGCATCGTTACCTGTTTTTAATTCTTGTTTCCAAAATTTGGTAGATAAAGGAATAGAACCTTCAACATCCTGATTTCCATGGCAGTTGATACAATTAGAACCATAGATTCGTTCACCTCTTTTAAAACTTTCTCTATCTGCACCAGCAATGATTCCGGCGTGGTCAATGTTTTTTTCCGACTCCAGTAAGTCTGCTTCTTTCAACACATAGGTAACATTAGACCTGTCGATGGTAATGGGTTCTTCTGATTGTCTTTGGGCGGTAATGGAAAATTCCCCATCATTGAGTGAAATCCTTCCTGAAAAGGAGTTTTCTTTAAAAACACCATCTAAAATAGCTTCCTTCCCAAAAAGTTCAAAATTGCCTGATAGTTCCTCGGAAGATAATGAAACATCCTTCAAAATCATGGTACCCCAATCGAACGAAACTAGGGAAACCTGTTGAATTCCCTCTTTATCTTTAAACCTAAGAAAACCTTGTGGAGTTTCATCTTCCAGAGCAATCTCATAATCCCATGATTCAGTTCGAATCCCCGAATGACAGCCGATAAAAAATGTTGCAACTAGGCACAGTACAAAGGGCACTTTTAATCGGACAAAAATTGAACTAGTATTGGGCGTGGTTAGAGACGAAATATTCATTTTAGATATAATTATGGAAGAAAACAAGAAGTCTATATCCCAATAAGGTTATTTACCTAAAAATATGAAAATATACTTAAGTCGAATGGTTAAATACTGATAATAAGGAAGTACGATTATTTTAAAAGCGATAGCCCAAGCTCAACATGGTCCCTCTTGGCAAAACTGGTACTACAACAAAACTGGCATCAGGATTAGCTTGGATAAAATCGGCAGTCGCGCCATTCGCACTAGCTCCAAAACTATTTGCGCCAAAGAAATTGGCAAGTCCTTCCGAGTTGAAAAGATTGGTAACAATTACCCTAACAGATAAATTTTTATTTATTTCATAACCCAGACCAGCATTAAAAATACTATAGGCTGGCAATTGAAATGCATTTGCGATATTACCTTCCCGCTCTCCCATGAATTGCCATTTTAAGAATCCGTTCAACTTGTCTTTTTGATAATCAGCGCCTATATTAAACATCAATTTTGGATTAAAGGACAAGGTGTTATTAGAATAGTCGGTGATCGTATCATCAGCAGAGTCAATTGAACCAGCGGCATCGTAAACCGTCCATTTTGTTGCTTTTGGGTTCTGTAACGTACCATTGAAACTAAAGGTCAAATATGGGATTGGCGTATAGGCACTTTCCCATTCAAGACCTATGGTACGGGAATCATTGAATTGTACAGGGGCATAAAATACGCTACCATCATTCGGGTCAAACTGAAAATCGGCGATACCTATGTTTTTTAGTTGACTCCAGAAAGCTGTGGCCATTGCCGAAAATTGATTCTTGCTATATTTTAATCCAATTTCCGCTTGGGTAATTTCCTGGACTTCTCCTTTTTGATTGATTGGGACACCAGAAAAATTATTGAAATAATAATTTAATTCAGGGGCTTTATTACCCGAAGAAAAACGGGTGAAAACAGCGGAATGATCATTGAATTTGTAATTCAATGCGGCCGAATAAGACAGGTAATTGTACTCAAAATCAAAATTATCCCTTGCTCCTGTTGGGGTCAGGATCCCGTTGTCATATGCAGTGGTTGGGTCTCCGTCATATCCACCGTCTTGTTCAAACGGAGCCGCTTGGTCCTTGCTCCCTTTATGAGCAATTGATTCATATCGTAGACCAAAATCGAAATGCAAACGATCTTGTAGTTTCCAACGGTTATTTGCAAAAAATGCCAATTGGCTTACATCGGCTCTAGAATTATCAAAAAACAAACCTCCATAATTACTCAATCCGTTTGAATCGGATAAAGCTATTACCGGTTGCCCAGGATTCTCAAGTGTTACCTCCAACATTCTGGGATTTGGCTCATAAGTAACATAACCAAAGCTACCTTGTGTAAACAATGACGTATCTGAAAAACCAGACCCAAAACCAAAGGTAAAATCATGGTTTTCAGCATTTTTTCTAAAAGTCAATTGATTCATCCATTCATCCGATCTATTTTGTTTAAGCCATGAGGCCGTTCCCATAATGGCATTGTTGGGTAATGTTCCAGTTCCTAAATACTGGATGGATTCACCAGCTAAAATCCCGCTATTGTCCAATCGGGCTAATTCCATACCATTAACAGCATCTTTAAAAACAACTTGCCCAATAGGGAATTGAGCACCACTAATAAAATATGCCAATGGGTTATCCAATGAAACAAATGCATTGCTAATCGCGGTCTGCCAATTGGCATTCTTGCGCGAATACTTTACATTGAGTCTTGCTGACCAATCGTTCCCAAGTTCTTGTGAAATATCCACCCCAAAAGCTTTGTCCTGTGCGTGAACACCCTGTGAAGGGTCAAAATGATTCGTAGCGCCCTCATTTAATCTTCTTCCATCGGGGACATTGGCAGAAAAAGCAGGCATTAAAAGGGCCGTGGTATTAAAGTCCTGTCCAAAAGCCGCTTCAGGATTATCCCAATTGGTAGCGGCAACTCCAGTATATCGATTCGTAAAATCATCAAGCAATTTGCCATAAAACTTGATATAGCCTTTACTATGTCTTTTGAGAACATTGAATTTCAATTGTCCTCCTTTACTAAAAGTAAAATCGGTGTTACGGGCTCCTTCATCCTTACGGTAATGACCTCCAACGTTATAGAACCAATTATTGCCCAACGGTGCACCAAGGGTTCCATCAATTCTTAACAGCGAATTATTATCCCCTTGTAAACCTCCTTGAAGTCGTACTTCTCCACCTAATACATCCTTAGGGCCTTGAGAAATAAAATTATAGATTCCACCAGGTCCGTTCAAAGCTGTAATTGCCGCACTACCTCCTCTAATAGCTTCAACCCTTTCAGTGGTAATATCATGCCGATGAAAAACATCAGGACTGTAATATGAATGTTGAACTAAACTCACGGGTAGTCCATCTTCTTGAAGTGAAACATAATACCATCCCATATCATCTTCTGCCGAGGCAGATATACCACGTACATATACTCTAGTAAAAACTTCACCCGCTGAAGGATCGGTAAATGTTCCGGGAATAGCCTGCAATAAATCAGCAGCTCCCCTTGGAAATGATTGTCGTAAAGCCCTGGGTCCCAAAGTAGTTATTGCCGTACTTGATGACAACTTACTACGAGGTTCAAAAGTACCGGTTACCACTACACTTTGTAAGGCAAGTGGGTCATCTTCCAATATAATATTGAGGTCAATATCCTGTTCTTCAATATTCAAATTTTTACTATAGGTTTTAACCCCGAGATAAGATATGGATAACAAATACTCGCCCGACTTCAAATTTGAAACCTTAAAATGGCCTTGTATATTTGATGTTGCAAAATAATTTCCTGGATTTATTAAAACATGTGCTCCTGCTAAAGGAACGTCCTGTGAATCTTTAATCTCACCACTAACGATAACTTGTCCTAAAACCAGATTAGGTAGTATAAAGAATGCCAGAAAAAAAAGTGGTAGTAAACCTCTACTGATCATAGGATTTGATTGCGTGTACAAATTTAATATTATACCTCACCTATGCAATATGACTTTAACAATATTAGGCCAAATATTCATGTTCCCTATTTAGAGGGTTATTTAAGTAGAAATTTAAAAAAGAAGGGGAATGACCCTTTTTGGTCTTTTTTAAGTATATATTTCGACTATTTCAGCCTTGAACTTCTCACGTATTACCCGCCTTTTTAGTTTTAATGTCGGGGTCAATTCAGCCTCAGATTGGTCTTCATGTAGGGGTAGCCATGGGGAAGAAACCAAACGAAACTTCTTTATTTGTTCAATATGACTGAATTCAGGATTGTATTTATCGATTACCTTCTGATATTTTTTGATCACCTTTTTGTGCAATACCATTTCTTCCAAATTAGTCCACTCCAGTTTTTTATGCAGACACCAATTCTTCAAGGCTTCTTCTGCTGGTACAATAAGGGCCGATACAAATTTCTGCTTGTCGCCTACAACCATCATTTGTTCTATTAGAAAGTCTTCTTTGATCCTATTCTCAATGGGTGCCGGAGCAACATATTTTCCTCCAGATGTTTTCAACAGTTCTTTCTTTCTATCTGTTATCTTCAAAAAATCCTGTCCATTGGGACCTTTCACCAACTTACCGATGTCTCCAGTACAGAACCATTTTTTACCGTCGATTTCCTTGAATACCTGTGTATTGATTTCCGGTTTTTTATAATATCCAGACATCACGTTGGGACCAATGACCAGAATTTCACCCTCATCTTCATTGTAGTCACCTGCAAATTTATCAATTCGTAATTCCACACCATCGATAACCGTTCCTACCGTACCGAGCACGGCACCATTAGGCTCCATACTATTGGCGGTTAAGGTAGGGGCAGTTTCAGTAAGACCGTAGCCTTCCCGTATATTGATGCCCGCAGCACAAAAAACCCGCATGATCTTTAAAGAACAGGGCGCTGCTCCCGTAAAAATCAACTTTATATTTCCTCCTAGTGCAGCCCTCCATTTACTGAAAATCAATTTATCCGCAATTTTCCATTTTATTTTATTAATGAAGGAAGGTTTTTGTTCAAGTTCATAGGAATCAGTCAGACCCAATGCCCAAAAGAAAAGTTTCCTTTTAGCACCTTCCAAGGCCAGACCCTTATTGTATATGGCTTCGTATATTTTTTCAAGAAGCCTAGGCACTGTGGTAAAAGCTACTGGTCTAACATCCATTAAATCACCATCAGGACCACTTAGGTTGTCCGTGCCACAGAAGTAAACAGATACATTCCTATAACAATAGGCAAACGAAACCGCTCTTTCAAAAATGTGGCACAAAGGCAGAAAACTTATCACTTTTTCACCTTCTTCAGTTGTGAGAAGTGCCGATGTTTTAACGATTACATGCATGATATTGCCATGTGTTAACATGACTCCTTTTGGATTTCCTGTGGTACCTGAAGTGTAAATAATGGTAACAAGATCTTCACTTTTGATCGTCTGCCTAATTTTTTCTACTTCGGTCAGGCCTTCTGTATCAAATATAGATTCCCAGAAGGGGTTTCCACTAGTTTCATCAAAGGTGTAAATATGGCTTAAGCTGGGAACATTCTTTTGGGTATTCGATAGTTTATCGTAAAGATCAAGTCCGCCGCAGAAAGCCGCTTTAACCTCAGCCTCATTCAAAATATATTCGTATTCTGAAGTACTGATTGTAGGATATAGTGGAATACTGATCATGCCAGCCATTTGTACGGCAAAATCCATAATCAACCATTCAGGTCTGTTTTTATAGGAAACAATAGCTACTTTATCTCCGGGTTGAAGTCCTAGTTTTAATAAACCGGAAGCCGCCTTTTCTGAGGCGTCCAAAAGTTCTTGGGTACTATATGATTTCCAAATTCCTGAGGCATTACGGCCACTAGCGGAAGCTTCTAAAGGGTGGTTTTGTAATTGACGGTAAAGAAGGTCAAAAAGTCGGGTCATTCGTTTGAATATTGGTTGGTACTGCTGAAAATACAAAATTAAATTGCATTTTCACGATTACTTAAATGTCACGTACCGTACAACAGGACCTACTCGAACATTAGGGTGATAAATTCCGCCGCACAGGCTGGCTTATCACTTCCATCTATTTCAACCACACAGTTCCATGTGACTTTTAGACCATTCTCCCCATAAGCTTCAATTTCATGAATTCCCCCGGTTAAGCGGACACGACTATCCACTAGAACAGGGCTTGGAAAACGGACTTTGTTCAAACCATAGTTTACGCCCATTGTGGCAGATTTGACAAGTAGGACGTCTCCCAACAGCTTAGACAAGAGGGCTACGGACATAAACCCATGGGCAACAGGTTTTTTAAAAGGGGAATATTTTTCAGCCTTTTCCACATCGACATGTATCCATTGGAAATCCATGGTAGCTTTTGCAAAGTCATTGATCATTTCCTGGGTGATAACGAGCCAATCCCCATTGGGAAAAGGTTGTCCTTCCATTGCTCTGAAGGATTCAAAATTCTCTAGTTCCAGTTTTGCCATAATTATCTTATTATCTTGAAGTTCCTCCGTCTATGGTAAGGCAAATCCCTGAAACAAACCGTGCTTCATCGGAAGCTAAGTAAAGGTAACCATAGGCAATGTCAATCGGCTGGGCTACCGTGCGCAGGGGTATACTCGCCTTAATGGCATCAAAATGCTCTTCGGGTATCTGCTTCACCATATCGGTCATGGTAAAACCAGGAGCAATGGCGTTGGCGGTTATACCATGCTTGCCAAATTCTACAGTCCAGGTCTTGGCCATGGCAATAACCCCAGCCTTGGTCGCGGCGTAATTGGTTTGGCCAAAATTGCCTCGTAGGCCTACATTGGATGCGGCACTGACAATTCTACCATATTTTTTAGCTTTCATATAGGGTACAACAGCTTGAGTACATAAAAAAACGCCTTTGAGGTTCACTTCAATAACGGCATCCCATTCGGCTTCACTCATTTTTTCGAGGGTACGATCTCGAGTGATTCCAGCGTTGTTGATCAAAATATCAATTTTGCCATATTTCTCGTTTACCTTGGCAAAAAGATCCTCCACCGCAGACTTATCCGTTACCGAAACCGAATGGTATTCTGCCTCTCCCCCTGCCGCTTTAATACCATCCACTACTGCCTGCCCTTGAGGCAAAAGATCCATAATAACTACGGTTGCGCCTTCTCTGGCAAATAGTTCAGATACGGCCTGACCAATACCGCGGCTGCCACCCGTAACTATGGCGATTTTATTTTTAAGTCTCATATGTTGTATTTCTTTAATTATTACTTATTTATTGTAGTCTTACTAATCTATACCATTTGGACCACTAGTTTTCCCCGCACCTTACGATTCATCATCTCTTCGAGGGCTTTTGCTGTATCCTCAAGTTTATAAATTCTATGGATGTGGGGTTTTAGTTTTCCTTCTTCGTACCACTGCATCAAAGCCTTGGTATTCTCCATATTCGCCTTTGGATTTCCAATTGCAAAACCACCCCAGAACACACCAACTATGGAAGCCCCTTTCAGTAATGGAAGATTTAAAGGCATCTTGGGGATAGTGCCTGCTGCAAAACCAACGACGAGGAACCTTCCGTTCCAAGCGATAGCCCTAAAAGCCGCTTCGGAATACTCCCCTCCAACCGGATCATAGATTACATCGGCACCTTTGCCCCCTGTTAATTCCTTTATGGTGGTTTTTAAGTCCATTTTACTGTAATTGATGGTCTGATCAGCGCCATATTCCCGGCATAAATCCAATTTTTCATCCGTAGAGGCTGCTGCAATAACTCTCGCCCCCATTAACTTTCCCAACTCAACGGCTGCCAGACCTACACCTCCAGAGGCGCCGAGAACCAGCAAGGTTTCACCTTTTCGAAGCCTACCACGATCTTTAAGTGCATGATAGGAGGTGCCGTAAGCCATCATAAATGATGCCGCCACGGGAAAAGCCATTTTATTTGGTTTTAGAAAACAAGCATTGGAAGGTACAATGACCTCTTCGGCAAGAGCCCCATAGGTTACAAATCCGAAAACTTCATCGCCTTTTTTAAGATGGGCTACTTCTTCCCCTACTTCTTTTACCACACCTGCAATATCGCTACCAGGAGTGAACGGCAATTCTGGTTTTAATTGATATAAACCTTGGATAATCAAGGTGTCCGGAAAATTGATTCCACAAGCCTTAACACTTACCACAACCTCTTTGGTTCCAGGCTTTAAACTTGCCATTTCTTCCAGAATCAAAGATGACGGTGGACCATATTTTTTACATCGAATAGCCTTCATGTTTTTTTTGCTTTGCGTTTTACGCCGGCCGCCATACGCTTTTTATGCAAAGTATGGATCGATCAGCTTATACCCATCTAAATATTAATCCTCAATTATTTTTAGTACCAATTTGCCTAGTTTTTCCCCAGAAAATAGTCTATTGTAGGTTTGGGGGAAATTTTCTATCCCATCGTAAATAGCCTCCCGACTTTTCAATTTTCCTTCTGCAAGCCAGGTACCCATGGCCATGGCAGCTTCCCCATACCTACTTGCCCAATCGAACACAACCATACCTTGCATTGTTGCACGGTTGACCAATAAGGAAAGGTAATTGCTGGGTCCCTTTATTGCGGTCTTATTATTGTACTGCGAAATGGCTCCACAAATGACAATCCTAGCGTTCATTCGCAACCTACCTAGTGCACAGTCAAGAATTTCACCACCCACATTATCGAAATAAACATCCAATCCTTTTGGGCATTCTTCCTTCAGCCGACTTTTTACATCTTCGTTTTTATAGTCAATGGCGCCATCAAAGCCCAATTCTTCCACTATATATTTGCATTTATCCGCTCCGCCCGCAATTCCGATCACGGTGCATCCTTTAATTTTTGCTATCTGACCTACAATACTCCCTACTGCGCCTGCGGCTCCGGAAACTACCACCACATCGCCCTCTTTGATCTTACCTACTTCCAGAATGCCAAAATAAGCAGTCATCCCAGGCATTCCCAAGGTGCCGATATAGGTAGGGAGCGGTGCCAACTTGGGATCGACAGTGTATAAACCATTACCATCTGATACTGCATATTGCTGAACGCCGCCAAAGCCAGAAACATAATCCCCTACTTTAAAATTCGGGTGGTTTTTGGCCGCCACTACTTCCCCAACCGATCCAGCCCGCATGACCGAACCAATCTCCATGGGTTCAATATAGGATTTTCCTTCATTCATCCACCCCCGCATAGCAGGGTCTAATGAAATATAATGTTGCTTCACCAAAATCTCGCCCACGTTTATTTCGGGAATGGGATTCGTCACTAATGACCAGGTTGAAGCATCGGCCTCACCTTGTGGTCTTTTTACAAATAGTAGTTGTTTATTCATGTCTTTTTATATTTTCTTTTTATTGGAAAAACTTTGTACATAGGCCTCCATCTTGGCTCTAATTTCGGGTTTCCACCACAAGGTTGCCGCCTCTTTCAAGGAATTTTTCGCATCCTGGTCAAGTTTTTCGAGCCAATGCTTTCGTAGCTTCTTTTTGGTATTGACCCATATTTCTTGATCTGCTTTCATATACTGCTGCATTTTAAGCTCTGCGTGGCCAAGTACTTGTTCCAAAGGAACCAAAGCATCTACCAAACCCGCGGATACCGCTTCCTGCCCTGAAAGCAACTTACCTTCCAATATATAGCGATTTGCCAGACCTTCCCCCATCCAAAAAGCATAGGCTTCGGTCAAATTTTGGGAAATTTGAATGTTTACGGCAACCTCATTAAGCCCAATGACATACTGATCCCCAATTGCCATATAACGATTGTCACAAGTTACAGCCAGCACACAGCCTCCGGCCGGGGCATGACCCGAAATGGCAGAAATAAAAGGTTTTGGGAACTGTGCGAGCTCCTGATAGAGTGTTCCGAATGCCTCAAAGAAATCACTGATCTGTAATTTGTTATACTGAAAAAGTTCGATCAGATCCAAGCCAGCAGAAAAATAGTGCGGCTGTCCTGTAAGGATCACGCCTTTGACTTCTGGGTCATTCTGAAATTCCTGAAAAGTTTGGCGGAGTTCTTGAACCATTTCATGATTAATGGCATTCACCTTGCCACGATTCATTTGGACAATAGTGTAATCTTGTTTTTTTATGAGTTGTACTGTTTTCATCTTGGGTTTGTTCTTAATAATTATTGCAATGACGTCCCCCCGTCTAGAGTAATGGTCTGGCCGGTAATATATTTCGAATTGTCGGAAGCTAGCCATGCAATGGCCTCTGCAATTTCGGTAGCCTCTCCGAATCTGCCCATTGGAATGAGTCGCTTTAAGGTTTCTCCCATATCCGTTCTTGAACTCAATAATCGGTCTAAAAGTGCCGAATTGGTATATCCTGGACATACCGCATTGATCCTGATATTTTTTCGGCCATATTCAAGGGCTGCTGATTTGGTCATCCCTACCACGGCATATTTGCTGGCACTGTAAGAAAGGTTGTATCCCGAAGGTTTTAATCCCGCTAAGGAAGCAACATTCACAATATTGCCATGGCCCTGTTTCATCATTTGCTGCAAGGCCACTTGCATGCAAAAAAATACGCCTGTTTGGTTCACGGCAATGACATTATGCCAATCTTCGTGGGTATGTTCGGCGGTCTTTTTTTGATTTTTGCCCCCAATACCTGCATTGTTGACCATAACATCCAATTGGCCATATTCATTTACCGTTTCAGAGACTAGGGCTTCGACTTCCTCAAATTTCGTGACATTGGCTTGGATTGCAAATGAGGTACCACCAGTATTTTTTATCCCATCGACCACCTCTTGGGCTTTTTCCATATTAAGATCAGACACTATGACCTTAGCGCCATGTACCGCGAACAAGGCAGCCGTTGCTGCTCCGATTCCGCTGCCTGCACCGGTAATGACCACTACTTTGTTTTCCAATTCCATAGGCATTAATTCATTAGTATAGATTGTCAATTCGTTTTTTCTGGATCGCCTGCCAGGCGGTGTCACAACATAAGGCCGAAACCTTGTTCAATTGGGCAAATCGAGAATCGGTGGTATGGCCATGTTTGAAACGAAAATAGATCTGCTGGGCAATCACCGCTATCTTAAAAAGTCCATAGGCGAAATAGAAGGTCAGGTGGTCTACATCCCTACCACTCTTTAGTGCGTATTGCTGCACTATTTCCGATCGGGAAGGATTACCTTCCATCACTGTTGGGGAAGGTAGTCCATGTTTAATAAAATCAGCGTCATTTGAAGTAGTCCAATAGGCCAAAGAAGTTCCGAGATCCATTAAGGGGTCTCCTAAAGTGCACATTTCCCAATCTAATATGGCCGCGACCTTTTTCCATTGGTCATCAGCAAACACAATATTATCATATTTATAATCATTGTGGATCAAGCTGAAATCGTACTGTTTCGGTTGCTGGTCTTCCATCCACCCCATAACCTTGTGGGCAGAAACCACCTTTTCTGTTGCCGCAGCAAGGTATTGCTTTCCCCAGTTGGTCACTTGCCGCCCAATATAACCCTCAGGCCTGCCCAAAGTTTCCAAACCGGCAGCTGTATAATCCACTTGGTGTAGTTCTACAAAGGTATCTAACCATGTATCTGCTATGGTTTTAAATTCATTGGGAGATACTTTTCGCTCCCTGGCCTCGTTAGCGGTTAAAATGATGCCCTCTACCTTGCTCATGATATAAAAGGGCGCACCCAATATATCGAAATCATTGGAATGCACGTACGCCTTGGGCGTTTTGCTGAACACCCTATGTAAATTATGTAACACCTTGAACTCCCTGCCCATATCATGCCCTCGTTTTGGTGCTGAAAATGGTGGGCGACGGAGTACGTATTCTTTTTCCTCAATTTTTAGCAGATAGGTCAGATTGGAATACCCGTTATAGAACTGGCTTATGATCAATTTGCTTTTTTCATTATTGATCAACTCCTGCTGTACCAAAAACCGCTTCAAGTTTTCTTCCTGAAGTTCTTCCCCTTTACGCACGGTCTTGGTCAATTCTTTTTCAGACATACTAGGATTATGTATATTTTTTTACTGTATTTTTTCCCAGTTGACTTAAGTGTACCTCATCGGGTCCGTCTGCCAATCGCAAGGTTCGGGCCGAGGCATAAAAGTGCGCCAGTGGGGTGTCACCGCATACCCCCTTACCTCCCATGATCTGAATGGCCCTATCGATTACTTTCAAGGCCATACTGGGCGCCACGATTTTAATCATGGCAATCAGGTCTTTAGCTTCCTTATTGCCGACCTTGTCCATTTTGTCGGCTGCCGACAGTACCAAGAGTCTTGTTTGCTCAATCTCACAGCGTGAATGGGCAATTTCTTGACGGATACTACTATAGGTATCCAAGGTTCTTCCAAACGGACTGCGTTCAGAAGCCCTTTGCGACATCAACTCTAAAGAGTGTTGCGCCATCCCAATCAAACGCATACAATGATGAATTCGGCCGGGACCCAATCTGCCCTGTGCGATCTCAAAACCTTTGCCTTCCTTCATTAGGAGGTTTGCTTTGGGCACGCGAACCTTATCCAATATCATCTCTGCATGCCCCTCTGGGGAGTCGTTGTATCCAAAAACATTTAAGGGGCGCGTTATGGTTAATCCTGGAGTATCCATAGGGACCAAAATCATGCTTTGTTGTAGGTGCCTCGGTGCTTCAAAATCGGTCTTTCCCATGACAATGGCAATCTTGCAATTGGGGTCCATTGCCCCTGAGGACCACCATTTTTTACCTGTGATCACATAGTCATCCCCATCGGCAACAATGGCCGTTTCAATATTGGTGGCATCAGAGGAAGCCACATCAGGTTCGGTCATTAAAAATGTGGATCTAATAGCGCCGTTCATTAAAGGCCGTAGCCATTTATCTTGCTGTGCTTGGGTTCCATACTTGGCCAAGACTTCCATATTTCCAGTATCGGGCGGGCTGCAATTGAACACTTCCGAAGACCAGAGTATTCTACCCATAATCTCTGCCAAGGGCGCATATTCAAGATTGGTAAGCCCTGGGCTCAAGGCACCATAGCCTTTTGGCAAAAACAAATTCCATAGCCCTTCTTTCTTTGCCTTTTCTTTTAACGTATCAAGGCCTGGCCATTTTTTCCAGGCATTTACGGGGTTGTAATGGAATGCCTCGACCTCCTCCTGAACAGGATGTATGTTTTTTGCTATAAATAGTTTCAACTTTTCCTGTAGTGCAATAGACTTTTCGCTGTATTCAAAATTCATATTATCTCTATTTTGTTACCTTCAATAGTTATCCTGAAATCATATATCCCCCATCAGCGACATATACGCCACCTGTCATATAGGATCCCGCATCAGAAGCCAAAAGCATCACCATGCCGGCCATTTCATCAGGGTCTGCTATACGATTCAAGGGTAAGGCTTTGGTAAATCCACTAACCAATTTCTCGTCAGCCCAAAGGCCCTGGCTAAATTTGGTCTTGATCAGCCCAGGGCATAGTACATTGGCACGGACCCCATAACGACCCCACTCTTTTGCCTGGTTTTTTGTAAGCATGATCAAAGCCGATTTGGTGGCACTGTAAAGACCCAAACCAAATCCCGGACGTAAACCTTCGACCGAGGAGATGTTGATAATACTGCCGCCCCCTTTTTCTTTCATATGCGGAAGGGCCAAATTTGAAAGCAACCAAGGCGCCTTGACATTCACTCCCATGATCTTATCGAACACCGCTTCGTCAGAACCTTCCAAGGGACCGTAATAGGGGTTGATTGCAGCATTGTTCACCAAAATATCGATCCTACCATACTGTTCAATGGTTTTTGCAATAAGCGATTGCCGTTGTTGGGAGTCACCAATATGACATTGTATACCCACTGCCTCTAACCCATCAGCTTTGAATTCTGCTGCAACGGCATCTACCGACTCCTGCTTTCTGCTACTGACCACCACTTTGGCACCTTGCTCGGCCAGGCCTCTCGCAATTGACTTACCAATGCCCTGGCTCGATCCTGTTATGATGGCAACTTTGCCACTTAAGTCAAATTTTGAATGTATGTTTCCCATGTTATATTGTTAGCTCATTGGATTTAAAGGTGTCACTTCTTTTTTAATTGATGGTATTATCAATTTGTATTTTATGCGAACATTTTAGTATCCGCAGCCACTGTCAATACCTCTTTGTTCATTAAAACCTCTGCTAGTGCCGTAGTTTTCGGAAGCTCGTATTTGAAATAGAATTTCATGGCGTGTATCTTACCATTAAAAAAATCACCGGTATACCGGGTATCACCAGAGGCCAATGCACTTTGTGCCTTAGTGGCCATCTCTAACCACAACCATCCTATAACAATGTTTCCGAAAAACTCCATGAATACAGTCGCATCTGATAAGAAGCGTTCATAATCCCCTTTTTGGGCAAATGGCATAAGAAATTGAAGCACTTCCTCGACCAGTTTTAATTTGGCTCCCAATTTATTGGCATATGGTACAAGTTCGCTGAATTCGGACGCTTCTTTAATTACGCTCATGATTTCCGTCGATAGTAACTCTAATGCCTTTCCGTTTGCCATAGGTATCTTGCGCCCTAGTAGGTCAAGGGATTGTATTCCCGTTGTCCCCTCATAAATCGAAAAAATGCGAATGTCCCTGAAATATTGTTGCAGGATAAAATCGTTGCAAAAACCGTAGCCACCAAGAACTTGAAGGCCATTACTGACTGAAACCGACCCCATTTCCGAAGGATAGGTCTTAACAATTGGGGTAAGCATTTCCAATAAATGCAAATATTTTTCCCGTTCCTTTGGATCGGAATGTGTGGTGGAAAGGTCATGGTATTTAGACGCTAACAAGACTAAGCTCAAGGCCCCTTCGGTCGCCACCTTTTGCAACAACAACATTCTTTTAACGTCTGGGTGATTGATGATCAAGGTCTGTTCCTGTGAAGCATCTTTTTTACCCGTGCTGGTCAAACTACGGCCCTGTGGCCTTTCTTTTGCATAGGTCAAGGAGGCTTGATAGGCGGCCATGGTGATTGCCGCCGCACCACGACCAACACCTATGCGGGCGCCGTTCATCATTAAAAACATATACTTTAATCCTTTATTGGGTTCGCCGACGAGCCAACCTTCGCAATCGTTTTGGTCGCCAAAGGAAAGGTGTGTGGTACAATAGCCCTTCTGACCCATTTTTTGAAAATCGCCCAAGGTATTCACGTCATTAGGGATTAGGTCACCATTTGCTGTAAGCCTTTTTTTAGGTACTATGAATAGGGATATTCCTTTAGTACCTGCTGGTGCCCCTTTGATGCGGGCAAGAACCAAATGAACAATATTTTCAACGCCCTGATAATCGCCCCCGGAGATGAATATTTTTTGTCCTGAGATTTTATAACCGTCCCCATCAGGAACCGCCGTTGTTATAATATCGGATAAGGAACTTCCGGCCTGTGGCTCCGTAAGGCACATGGTACCGCCCCAATCGCCCGTGATCATTTTTGGAATATAAGTTTCTTTTAGTGATGCATTGCCAAAATGCACGATCAGTTCTGCCGCGCCAAGTGTCAACCCTATATAACCAGGTAATTGGTTATTTGCTGTTTCCTGGATATAAGCGGAGGCGGTCACCACAATATTGGGCATTTGCAGCCCTCCTATTTCGTAATCGAACAAGGCGGATATTAAACCCATTTCCCCACCCTTTTTCATATAGTTTCGAACCTGGGAATGTACGATTATTTCACCCTCCTTGTAATGCGCAGCCTGTTCATCCATCTCACGAAAGAAAGGGAAAAGCTCCTTATCCGAAAAATCCTTGACAGCATTCAAGAAAAGCTCTACAGAGGCTTGGTCGTAATCGGTATAACGGGCTTGGTCTAAAACACTTTGAAGGTCATGTACCTCATAAAGTATAAATTTAAGGGTATCCAAGTCGATATATTGATTTGCCATAGCGTTTTTTGTTTTTTGAATTATGTGTTCTAAGATAATAGTTTTTCTGGGCCAAAACCGTACTAGTTTAATATTATTGATATGCTTATGTATAATCACAGTAGAACAATCAATTCTTAGACGGCCCTTATCTAAGTTTGAAAAGACCCAAAGGCAAAGGCCATTCGATAGTTTATTTATTTTATGGTTTATACTGCTATGGGAGCCAGAATAAAGCAAGGCATAACATGTCATGTACTAAGTCATTGTTTTGCCACCCACCTATTGGAATCAGGGATAGACCTAAGACAGATACAGGTACTTTTGGGGCATGGTTCAAGCAAAACCATGGAAATACATACCCATGTGGAAACAAATACTTTTAATAACATTAAAAATCCACTAGATTAGTGGTATTGACAAAATAGAAATATAGTTACTAATAACTATATACAAACGTTGTAGCCAATTTACAAGATTAAAAACTTGACAAAAATTTAAATTCTAGAAAGTAAAAAAGTAAGTTTCTAATGGAACAAAAAGTGGACATTAAGGATTTCATATCCAATATTTCAGAATATTTCAAAACAGAACAAAACCTACCACCTTGGGAATTGACAACGAGTTTGAAAGCAATCATCGAAGGAATAATACCTAAACTCAGCACGGACTTTAAAATAGCGGACGGAATCGCTATTCATAAATCTACTGTTATAGAAAATGGAGTTACGATTAAAAGACCATTTATAGCAATGGCAAACTGTCATATTGGAGCAAACTCATATTTTCGAGAAGGTGTGTTTTTGGACAAGTCAGTAAAAATCGGACCTAGTTCCGAAGTAAAAAGCAGCATAATATGTTCCGAAACTGCAATAGCGCATTTAAACTATATTGGAAATAGCATTATCGGACAAAACGTGAATTTTGAGGCAGGGTCGATTGCAGCTAACCATTACAACGAAAGAGAGAATAAAAGGATTCGGATTAAATATAATAACACAATAATCGATACCGGAGTTGAAAAATTTGGAGCCTTGGTCGGAGATAATTCAAGAATAGGCGCAAATGGAGTTTTATCTCCTGGAACTATTCTCGAAAAAAAATCAATTGTGAAAAGACTGGAGCTAATTGACCAATTGCAACGGAAATAAAACTGGCTACAATAACTAAGGCTAAAATTCATTGCTTGCGGATTTCCTAAACGGAAATCACTCCAAAAAGCTATCTTTAGGTTCGGTTGGATTGTCCTTCGGATAAATCACAGCAACGAACCTTAGCCCAACCCTTAGTAGCAATATAAACGATAAAAGTCATCATAAATGAAAGAAGGTTTAATAAAAGA
>RCNC010000704.1_pt1 | contig 21728 bp, 13 predicted proteins | sample 2041301 | NCBI WGS metagenome assembly RCNC01 (sample SAMN09708231, study PRJNA481090) | Marine sediment metagenome, whole genome shotgun sequencing project. | biome: marine sediment; feature: ocean; material: sediment; isolation source: Sewage treatment plant 13A marine sediment (STP13A) ...
CGCCGGCAAAATCACCTTCCGCATCCATTCCTTCCATTCCCATACGGCCTTTGTCAACACGGTTGTTTATAATTGTATTGGGCTGAATGTCACGAATAAATTTATAAAATTCTTTTCCCATTTCAGTGGTGTAATCTGCAATCCAATCGCCTCGAACCAACTGTAACTCCCCAAACCTAAGCACCACAGGAATTTTAAATTTGGTCAAAAACATTCTCATAAAACGAATAGAAGAGAACCCGGCCATGTCATTTATTATATTTTTTGAGTCTTCGGGTACAACAATAGGAACTCTAAACTGATACCATGTAGCGTTTTGAGTGGTATTGTTAGCAAGCGTGACTACTGTTTTTCTTGTATCAACAATAAAATTTCTACCAACGACTAAATCAGTTTTATTCAGGGAGACTTTATATTGATAATACCTTTCAATTGCACTCATGGTCTGGTCCTTGTTGATATCCTCTACATCAGGATAGGTAGTTGATGAAGTGGGGTAATTTTCAACTGAATTGTTAATGGTTGGTGAGTTTCCTTCAGTAAGACTGAACTCTTTATAACGGGTAAGAACAGAAGCGTCTTCAGTATCATAATCTGTTCCTCTGAAATAATGAAAATTATCGGCTGAAGGATCCTGTCCGAATACGGAACCATATTTGACCTCTTCATCCAGGTCATTTACACCATCCAATCCCAAATCCTGATTTAACCTTGCTTCATCACTTTCGGTAAAGGTATACAGGAGTGATTGATCTGTAGGTATATTTGAAAATGGTGTCACTTCTATATTAGACCCCGGAATCTGATCACCATCTGCGGGTAATCCATTTTCAAACATTTTACGATCATCCTTTAAGATGTCTTCAGAAACACTTCCGAAATTAAAATATAGTTCCCCGACCATGTCATCAAGAGTGGGTGGAATAATCGGTGCTCCCTCCTCAGGGGTAATGGAATAATTTTCATAGGGATCCAAAAGCCAAAATTGAACATATTCAATATTGGCCTGTTGAAAGTTTGTTGTTGATAAGGCTCTCGTGATACCCGCCCACCTTTCTTCCGGATTGTCATATTTTCCGAGTGCATTAAAGCTATCATCATAGCTGTTAGTTCCTCTTTCTTGAGGGTAATATGCCAGATCAAGTGTTCTGATGACTGATGACTGGGTAGCGTCCAGGTCAACTTGAGGAAACAATTCACTGTAACTTATTTGCCTCGTCTCTGCTCTTGAAATATCATCAGCGTCTATATTTGACGGACGAAGGGAAGAACCATAGAATATTTGGTCAATATTATACCATGAAAACTTTGATCTTTCCGCCCCCGTTTTTAGTTCTGGGGGTAAGCCAGAGGCCACATTTCCATTGTTAAAATCCAAATCGCCAGTCTGTCCTTCTGGCGTACTTGCCGTAAACCATTGTTTTGGTGATTTGATATCCAAAGGTATTTGTGCCCCTTCGAAATCATCTATATAAGAGGTTGCTTCGCCTTCCAGGTCTATACCCTTTGGTGATCCAGGTCTCAAATAAGCAAGTTCTGATCTGACAGATACATATGAAGGCACGTCTGTGTCAACATTAGGTAAGGCATTAACCCATTTTGTTAGCTTAGGAACTTCTGTTCTATAGGTCACATAGGCCCCAAGGATCGTATTATTAACAGGCTCAGAACCAAATTGAGCTTTTTGAGTAAGCGGTTTTTCATCAAGGTTGATAATATTTCCTCCAATAGCTAGTTTTTCATTGAATACGTGAAGTACATCAATCCCCATATACCTTCTTCGCTGCTGGTTGAATCCAATATTGTTTTCAACATTTACCTGTATTGGAGCGTCAGAGGCAATCAAAGCCGGGTTGATGATCTGAACATTACCAATATTATAATCAACCACATAATCAACTCCCTCTACTAATTCTCGCCCTCCTGTTGTAACCTTCACTGAACCCCTTGGAACGTTAAAGGCCCCTAAAGGGATTCCGCTTTGACCATCTGATTTAAAATATCCTTTGAAGGAGTATTTATCCTTTTGTTGAAAATCGTTTTGAGCTTCAGATTGAGTTCTGTCATAAAGTTCATTAAAGACATAAATATCGTCTTGAGGTGTTAGCTGACTATCAAGATAATCACCAAATGGCTCTACTATGGGAAATATAAAATAGCCATGTGGTGAGTCCATAGTGATACCTTCAACATAATCAAAATAACCATCACCTTCAGGTTTGTTGTTATTATTCTGATCCAGGCGATCCAGTCTGAGTAAATTGAGAATAGTTATATCATTTACACCTGCAGTTTGAGCATTTTGTAGAATATTTACAGGTTCACCTGTACTGTCGTCAAAATAAAGTAATTCGAGTCTGAATCCTTCTTTTTGCAACTGGAAGGCGCCGGGGATTTCATAGACATTTTTCATTAAAAGATCAAACATAGGGATGTTTGGATTTATGATTTCACTCCGAAGCATTTTAAGGACCAGGTTGTCTGGTGAGATAACCCCTGAATCGGTAAATTCTCCAACTCTGTAAACCTCGGTTCCATCTGTGTATTCGTAAGCAACAGCTAGTACATCACTATCAACCAGCCTCCTGTTCAAGGTGATAAACCCCAATTGAGCATTCATCGTAAAATCGACACCCTGAACAAGTTTTACCGCGTTTTCTAGCGTTGTATAATCACTCCCCCTTGTCATATCATAAGGATCGAGTGCCTGCGCTACGGTTGACATGTTTCTAATCGGGCCCTTTAAGGTCAGTAAATTGTTCAGGTCATTGGCCTGGTTTGAAGGATCTTGCCCTCCAGGAACCGGTATTACATTAACCGGGCCTATATTATCCGGGTTGTTTTCACCTAGATCGGCGAGTGCGACCATGTTTCTTGTTCCCATGGTGGTTGAATTTCTGTTGGTAACCCAAATTTCTATCCGGGTGATATTAATCGCGCTATTGATCAAGGGAAAATTGACAAGTGCATTATTGTATTTATCTCTAAAATTCTGTGCAATGAAAAAGTGACGGTTATTGTCGTAATTACTGGCTTTAAAATCAAATTCATTTAGTACTGCCCCTCCTTGGGCCGCAACGGTTCTCGATTGAGATCTTTGTTGTGAAAAGATTCCTGTAACCGTTGTTTTCCCGAATTGCAATTCCATTTTGGCACCAAATAGATTTTGGGCTCCTGAAACTAAGGAATTTCTTATGGGCATGGAAACATTACCCACTTCAATTTTTCTGATAATATCATCCTCGGTCGGGGTATATTCCAATTTGACCATGTTTTGGAAGTTGAAAGTAGATTGGGTGTCAAAATTTGCCATTACCCTTAACCTTGTTCCAATTCTGGCGTTTAGGCTCGCGTTGATTTCCTGATCAAAATCGAAGGTTGTACTTTGCCTATTATTTTCTGAAAGCTGAGGGTTTTCTACCTTTTGAAAGATGAGGCCCATTTTTATCAAAATCGACCCTTGCACGTTGACGTCAATATTATTTCCACCGAATACGCTTTCAAAAAAGTTTGAATTCACATAATAGGTGGGCAACAGATTTTTTTGAACATCAGAAGCGCCCTTGGTTTTTCCACCAATGGCATCTAATTTGTTCTTTGAATACTCGAGCATGTCTCGCTGCAATCGGTAATCCCGGTATTCTTCAGGCGTCATTTGAGTAGGGTACTTGATGTAATAATCGCCTATTTTTTCCATCAGGATATAGTTGCCTGATTGCGGATCATATATGACTTCCAGCTCCTTATTATCGTTTAAAAATAAACTACCATTTTGCTGGGCCGAGAAAGAATAGGGTAAGGGTTGTATAGTGTCGTTTCTGACAGAAGTAGTTGACAGTCCGTTGTTTACTTGGTTTTCAGTAGAATTTATTTGAGCCGAAACAAAAGTCGTACTTAACAAAAGCACAATTAATATAATAGGGAGATTATATTTGAATCGTTCTATTTTGATCAAATGTTACAAGTTTTTAAGCGCTTGTTTAATGAGTTCTTCCAAACTTATTGTTGGAGAATTTTGTAAAATAACTTGTATGACTTTTTCAACTTTTTTTCTTGAAAATCCTAAGACTTCTAAAGCTGATAACGCTTCATTTTTAATTGTATTGTTTGAAGTTGGAAATTCTTCAGAAATTTCATAAGATTTGAGAATTTTATCCCTGAGATCCACGATTACTCTTTGAGCAGTTTTAATTCCAATTCCTTTAACGGATTGTATTTTTGAGACGTCTTCACCGGCAATGGCACGTTGAATTTCTGTGGTGTCCATCGAAGACAACATGGTGATAGCCGTACTTGGACCAACTCCTGAAACGGAGATTAAAAGTTTAAAGATTTCTCGTTCTGTTTTAGTCAAAAAACCATAAAGGATATTAGCGTCTTCCCTAACGACGAAATGCGTAAATAATTTAACATTTTCTTCATCGGGAATATTTGAAAAAGTTTGAAGAGAAATATTAATGTGATAACCCAGGCCATTACATTCAATAACCGCATGGTCCGGGTTTTTTTCGATCATTCTGCCTCGAATATGTGCAATCATAAATTTTGAGTAGTGGTGAGCTCAAATGTAATGATTTTATGTACTGTTTAAGGAAATGTTTATGATTTTTTATAACATTGTGAATCACCAAAAAATAAGCAGGAACACCACTGTATTCCTGCTTATTTGAAGAATTAATTTATCTTTTTAGAAGACACAATGTCATCATTTTCTTTCCTGAGCGTCCACAACGGCAATGCAAACAATATTTACGATTTCGTCCACGCTTGCTCCAAGTTGAATCAGATGGACAGGTTTGTTGAGACCCATAATAATTGGTCCTACTGATTCCGTATTATGAAGTTCTTTTAGAAGTTTATAACTGATATTTGCAGACTCAAGATTAGGATAAATAAGTCCATTCACTTTTTTGTCTTTTAATTTTGTAAAGGGAAACTTGTCTTCTCTCATTTTATTATTTAATGCAAAATCGGCTTGAATTTCACCATCAATGGTAATGTCTGGGAAAAACTTATGAAGATAAGCCACGGCTTCACTTATTTTTTTTCCGGATTCCGATTTTGAAGAACCGAAGTTCGAAAATGAAACCATGGCAAGGTTGGGCGTTAATCCGAACATTTTCATGGTTTTATCAGTCATTCTTGCAATCTCTGCAAGTTCTTTTGCATTTGGATTGATATTCATGGCGGTGTCAGAAAGAAATAAAGGGCCTTTATCGGTAAGCATTAAATTTGTCGCTGCGATTTTTTTGATTCCCTTGATCTTTCCAATGAGTTCAATCATCGGTTTTGCGACTGTAGGATAACTTCGTGTATACCCGGTAACCAAGGCATCTGCTTGATTTTCATTGACCATCATTGCGGCAAAATAATTTCGTTCCCGCATCCATTTCTGGGCCTCAAGAAGTGTCATTCCATTTCTTTGCCCTTTTTTCCAATAAATCTCTGCAAATTGGTTTCTCCTTGTATCCTCCTCCTTTGATTTAGGATCTATAATACTAACTTCAGCGTCAAATTGAATTTCTTTCATTAAAATTCTTATAGCGCGCTCGTCACCAAGTAAAATTGGAATCGCAACACCTTCTTCATACGATATTTGAGCCGCTTTCAAAACGCTGAGTTGATCGGCTTCAGCGAAAATCACTTTTTTAGGGTCTGATTTGGCGCGACTTGTGAGTATCCTCATAAGTTTGTTTCCCGTCCCTAATCTTTCAATAAGTTCCTCTTTATATGCCTCCCAGTTTTTGATTGGTTCTTGCGCAACACCCGAATCCATTGCTGCTTTAGCTACTGCCGGAGGGATTTCACTAATCAGCCTGTGGTCAAAAGGTTTTGGAATGATATAATCTTTACCAAAGCTTATGTTTTTCTTGTGATAGGTAATATTGACCTGTTCAGGAACACTTTCCTTGGCTAGATTAGCCAGGGCGTGAACAGCGGCCATTTTCATTTCTTCATTTATTTTTGTGGCCCTAACATCAAGTGCCCCTCTGAATATAAACGGGAAGCCCAAAACGTTATTTACCTGATTGGGATGATCTGATCGTCCGGTCGCCATTATGATATCTTTTCTTGTGTCAACTGCGAGCTGGTAACCTATCTCTGGATCAGGATTCGCCAAGGCAAAAACAATAGGGCTCGGGGCCATGGATAAAAGCATTTTAGGACTGACTATATTCCCGACGGATAAGCCAATCATTACATCGGCATTTTTCATGGCGTCCTCTAAGGAATAGATATCTTTATCTGTTGCAAATTCTCTCTTTTGCGGATTGAGATCAGTACGGTCGTTTCTTATAACACCCTTACTATCACACATGATGATATTATCTTCTTTTATCCCTAGTTTTTTATACAATTTTGTGCATGAAATTGCGGCTGCACCCGCTCCATTGATTACGATATTTATCTCTGAGGGTGACTTTCCTGCAATTTCTAAGGCATTTTTTAAAGCCGCGGCCGAAATTATGGCCGTTCCGTGCTGGTCGTCGTGCATTACCGGAATATCCAACTCTTCCTTTAAACGTCTTTCAATTTCAAAAGCCTCAGGAGCTTTGATATCCTCGAGATTGATTCCTCCAAAAGTGGGTGAAATGGCCTTAACCGTTTCAACAAATTGATCAATGTCTTTGGCGTCTACTTCAATATCAAAAACATCGATATCAGCAAATATTTTAAACAAGAGAGCTTTCCCTTCCATAACTGGTTTGGAGGCCAGGGGTCCAATATCACCCAAGCCCAATACAGCGGTACCGTTCGAGATTACAGCAACAAGATTGCCTTTGGCAGTGTATTTGTAAACGTCTTGAAGGTTTTTTTCAATTGCCAAACAAGGTTCAGCTACCCCAGGAGAATAAGCCAGAGACAAATCCCTTTGGGTAGCGTGTTTTTTTGTTGGAAGAACTTCTATTTTTCCCGGAGTTGGGTATTGATGGTACGCTAATGCGTCTGTTTTTTTTATTTTTGGCGCCATTATTTAAATTTAATTCGAAGTGCACAAAGGTAATTTTTTTGCTCACAGGAAGCAGAAGAATTTCATTTTTTTAGATATTCAATATTGCGCAATAATCCACTATATTTTGTTCTTTTGACGGCTGATTTTTTAAAAATTTGACTAAAGATTTCTTGGGTAACTTCTTCCCATTCTTTTTTGCCCTTAACTAATAAGCCAGGTTGAGGCATAAATCTTGTTTCGTTGTGCGGAGATGAAAACCTGTTCCAAGGACAAACATCCTGACAAATGTCGCAGCCGAACATCCAATCGTCAAACTGGCCATTAAAAGCAGGCGGGATTTCATCCTTTAGCTCAATGGTAAAGTAAGAGATGCATTTGCTTCCGTCAACAGTATTGTTTGGTAAGATCGCCTGAGTTGGACAAGCATCTATACATTTTGCACAAGTCCCGCAATGATCTGTTTTAAATTCTGCATCGTATTCAAGTTCGAGGTCAAGAATTATTTCGGCAAGAAAAAAAAAGGAACCCTTTTGTTTACTTATTAATAAGGAGTTTTTACCTAGCCATCCCAATCCACTTTTTTGGGCCCAGCTTCTTTCCATTACAGGTGCCGAATCAGTGAATACACGGGCTTGAAAATCTCCAAGACTCGATTGCATAGTGCTGACCAGTTTATATAGTTTTTGCTTGATCACTTGGTGGTAGTCTTCTCCGTAGGCATATTTGGAAATTTTATAAGTTCCTTCAATTTGTGTTTCTGATGGAAAATAATTGTAAAGCAGAGAGATAACTGATCTTGCTCCAGGAACGAGTTTTGTAGGGTCAAGGCGTTTGTCAAAATGATTTTCCATATAATTCATTTCACCATGGTGACCATTCTTAAGCCATTGCTCTAATAAGGGAGCCTCATCTTTAAGGAATTCAGCCTTTGAAATTCCACAGGAAGTGAAGCCGAGAATTCCCGCTTCTTTTTTGATGAAATCACTATAAGATTCTTTTTTGTCCAAAGAGATTCAAGGCATTTGATTCATGTAAAAATACTACAAATGATTTTTGTTGAAGATCGTCAGGCTGAGGATACTAAAAAAAAAACTAAAACAGCTCCTCTTGTGAGCTTCCTTTAATCCGTCCCAGATGTTTATAGGCTAATTCCGTTACTTCCCTGCCACGAGGGGTTCTCATAATAAAGCCTTCCTGAATCAAAAATGGTTCATAAACTTCTTCAATGGTCTCAGCATTTTCTCCAACAGCCGTGGCCAAAGTAGAGATGCCAACCGGTCCTCCTTTAAATTTATCGATGATTGTGGTCAAAATTTTGTTGTCCATTTCATCAAGGCCATGTTGATCAACATTTAAGGCGTTGAGCGCATATTTGGCAATTTCTATATCAATGCTTCCATTTCCTTTAATTTGTGCAAAGTCTCTTACCCGTCTTAATAAGGCATTGGCAATTCTGGGCGTCCCCCTGCTTCTGCCTGCTATTTCAATGGACGCTTCCATAGAATTTTTTACCTTTAGGATGCTGGAACTTCTTTGTACGATATGGGTAAGCAGTTCAGCGCTGTAATATTGAAGTCGGCTACTAATTCCAAATCTAGCTCTCATGGGAGCGGTTAATAATCCGGATCTGGTTGTTGCCCCAATCAAAGTGAAGGGTTCCAGATTGATCTGTACGCTTCGGGCATTAGGTCCTGATTCGATCATAATGTCGATCTTAAAATCTTCCATAGCCGAATAAAGATATTCTTCAATTACAGGACTTAACCGGTGAATCTCATCGATAAACAGCACATCTCTTTCCCCAAGGTTGGTAAGGAGTCCAGCCAGATCGCCAGGCTTATCTAAAACGGGGCCTGAGGTAATCTTGATATTGGTTTTTAATTCATTTGCAATGATATGAGCCAGAGTAGTTTTACCTAAACCCGGTGGGCCGTGAAACAGGGTATGATCCAAAGCCTCTTCCCTCTGATTAGCTGCTTCAACGAATATTTTTAAATTTTCCAGAATTTGATCCTGTCCCGCAAAATCATCAAAACTCAAAGGCCGAAGTTTTCTTTCAACTTCGAATTCTTCGGGATTTAGATTTTTATTTGTTGCGTCTAAAGATTCATTCATCTTTGGCTTTGTGTCTTTATCAATTTGATTTATTTAATTTTTATGGCTGTTGCCAGAACAATAGCAGAAGGGTATTCTTTTTTAATTTTAACAATTGCATTATCAGCTTCAAGGCGCGTTCTGTAATTTCCAACCTGCAGTTTCCACTGAGGTGTACTAAAAATTATAGAAGTCTTAATGTCAGAAAAAAGCATGGAAAATTCCTCTTTGACTTCATAACATCTCTTTTCGGACCCATAATAGATTTGAATCTTAAAGCCTTGATGTTTGTCTATGCCTTTGTTGTATTCTTTTTTTTGAGCGATCATTTCATCAATATGAGCACTGGTTTCAACACGTATTTCACCTTCGTCGATTTGACCGTAGATCGTAAACTGACCAAAGCCTAAAAAGAGAAGGATAATCGTTAATTTCAAGTTCGATAATTGCGGCATAAAATATTTTTTTACAAATCTAAAAGATTATTTTTAGAACAACCTTTTTTTATTATTTAGAATCATTATAAATTAATAACAACATTTTATTTACACTTTGTCTATACGTAAGAAAATGTATTTTTGCTGAATATTTTTACATAACATGATTTTTATCATACTCGTTAGAAATATTGGAATCTTTTGCGCAATATATAGCGATTTTTAATATAACGTAAACAATGCAAATGAAAATTGTAATGCCAAGCAGTACATTTAAGAAATTCCTAACCAGCCTTTCTTTCATTTTTTTAGTCTCTTTTAGTCTTACTGCACAACAGGGTGATCCGGCCAACGGAAAAAAATTGTTTAATACCAATTGCGCTGCTTGTCATAAAATGGACAAGAAATTAATTGGTCCGCCACTTGGAGGAGTTACCGAAAGGAGATCCAATGAATGGTTACAGGCATGGATAAAAGACAACAACGCTTTAAGAGCCAGTGGAGATCAGGACGCTATTGATATTTTTAACGAATATAATGGTATGCCAATGATACCTTACCCTCAGTTTTCTGAGCAAGACATCAATGATGTGTTGGCATATACAAATGGGGAGCCAGCAGAAGCCAAGGCTGACGTGGCAGCAACGCAAGAAGTTGACCCAAAGGTAGCAGTCGGTAAAAAATTATTTCAAACCAATTGTGCTTCTTGTCATAAACTTGATAAAAAGTTAATAGGCCCGGCACTTGGCGGGATGGCAGATAGGAGAAGCGAAGAATGGTTAAAAGCCTGGATTAAAGATAACAATGCCTTAAGAGCAAGTGGCGATAAAGATGCTATCGATATTTTTACTGAATATAATGGTATGCCAATGAATACATTCCCTCAACTGTCAGATGAGGATATAGAGGCCCTAATTGCCTATACCACTGTTGGAGATGTACAACAAGTTGCTGCTGTGGCAGGAGGTGAAGTAATGGCGAGCCCCAGGAGCTCAACTGCCTGGATGAGTTATATTGTCATATTTGTTCTTCTCGGACTGATTGTTTGGATTTATGTAGCCAGCAACAACGGGTTTTTAAAGATAGCGGCTACAATTTTTGTTTTGTTGTTGACGGGATACATTTTGTTTGATACACTTATGGATATAGGTATAGATCAAGATTATCAGCCAATTCAACCGATCGCCTTCTCACATAAAATACACGCAGGAGACAATAAAATAGATTGTCAATATTGCCATACTTCGGCAAAACACAGTAAAACTTCTGGTATTCCTTCAGTAAATGTTTGTATGAATTGCCACAAAAGTATTGCCGAATACAACGGACCTACTACCTCAGAAAAAGACAAGGCGTTTTATGATGCTGAAATTCAAAAGATATATGATGCCATTGGTTGGGATGCTGAAAACTTACAATATATAGCAAACTATGAGCAAAAACCGATCAAATGGGTGAAGGTACATAACCTTGCAGATTTTGTTTATTACAATCACGCACAACACGTTACTGTTGCTGGTTTGGAATGTCAAAAATGCCACGGACCAGTTGAGGAGATGGATGAAGTTTATCAATATTCTCCGCTTACTATGGGTTGGTGTCTTGAATGTCATGAAACAACTGATGTTGACTTGAAAGGGAATGACTATTATGCTACAATTCATGAGCAATTGGCAAAAACCTATGGCGTGGATAAAATTACCATAGCTCAATTAGGCGGTAAAGAATGTGGTAAATGTCATTACTAGAATTAGAAAGAAAATATATGCTAAACCTCTGTTTGGCTTTTAAAAATATAAACAACAAGATTAAATATGGCATCTAACAAGAAATACTGGAAAAGTGTTGAAGAGCTAAACTCAAATAGTTCTATTGTTGAAAAGCTGCAAAAAAGTGAGTTTGTTGAAGACCTGCCAACTGACAAATTTCTGGGAGACAAAGAGTCTTTGGAATCAAGCGATACATCGAGAAGAGATTTTTTGAAATATGTAGGTTTTTCTACGGCAGTTGCCAGCTTGGCGGCGTGTGAAGGGCCTGTGATCAATTCCATTCCCTATGTGGTAAAGCCAGACGATGTGATCCCTGGAATAGCTGATTATTATGCAACTAGTATTGCGGATGGATATGATTTTGCCAGTATTTTGGTAAAAGTTCGTGAAGGCCGTCCAATTAAAATAGAACCGAACAAAGATTCGATCAATGGTGTAACCAACGCGAGGGTTCAGGCCTCAGTGTTGTCGTTATATGATAATAACAGATTGAAAGGACCCCTTGCTAAAGGAGCTGAAACAGATTTTTCAACTCTTGATAAAGAGGTTATAACTCAATTAAATGACTTAAAGCAGAAAGGAGCCAAAATAGTGATACTTAGTTCAACTACGGCGAGTCCTTCACTTGATAGTTTGCTGCTAAAGTTTGGAGAAACTTTTGGAAACGTTGAACGCATCAATTATGACGCCGTGTCAGAAGATGCAGCGCTAAATGCGGTTGAGAAAATGTATGGAAAAAGAGCTTTACCTGGTTATCATTTTGGTAAAGCGAAAGTGATCGTCTCGGTAGGAGCTGATTTTCTTGGAGATTGGCAAGGCGGAAATTTTGGAGCCGGTTATGCCGAGGGCAGAAAACCCAAGCATGGAAAAATGTCGCGCCACATTCAGTTTGAGTCTAATATGACACTTACGGGTGCCAATGCTGATAAAAGAATAATTGTGAAGCCATCAGAACAGCTTCAGCTTATCAATAAATTGTACGGTGCCATTGTTTTGGGAAAGGCCATTGGCGATTCAAGCCCTACAGATGCAGCAGCCTCTCAGGCAGTGGCTCAAATTAGAAAAGCGGGAAACAAAGCCTTGGTAGTTACTGGAATTCAGGATGAAAATGCGCAGCTTTTGGCTTTGGCCATTAATAATGCAATCCAAAGTGATGCTGTTGATCTTGTTGAGATCAGAAATGTACGACAGGGAAATAGTGCTAAGGTAAAGCAATTGATCCTTGACATGAAGGCCGGAAAAGTAGGTGCTGTTTTCATTAACAATACAAATCCAGTGTACTCTTTACCAAATGGAGCTGAATTTGCAGAAGCTTTAAAAAACGTTTCTCTTTCAGTTGATTTTGCCTTAACGGCTGATCAAACAGCAAATGTATCTCAATATGTTGTGGCTGCACCTCATTATCTTGAGTCTTGGGGAGACGTGGAAATTAAAAAAGGAAGTTATGGCTTGATACAGCCTACTATAAATAATCTTTTCAATACCCGTCAGCTTCAGGACTGTCTGTTAAAATGGATGGGATCTGAAATGACCTATTATGATTACGTAAAAGATCATTGGCAGGCTAATCTGTTAGGAGGAAAATCATGGAATAAAACACTTCATGACGGAACTTTATTGATGGCGAGTGAGGCTACAGAAACTATGGCTAACGAGGTTGATCTAAGTGCGGCCAGTGCAGCTTTAGCTGCAAGCTCTGGAGCTGATCTGGAACTTTCAGTTTACACCAAAACCGGTTTGGGAGATGGACAGCAGGCCAACAACCCTTGGTTGCAGGAATTGCCTGATCCCATCACAAGAACCTCATGGGATAATTACTTGTTGGTATCAAGAATTGACGCTGAAAAATTAGGTTTGGAAAATAAAACCATGGATAATGGTGCGCTAAACGGAGATCTTGTAAATGTAAAAGCGGATGGAGTTGAATTGAATAATGTTCCGGTATATATACAGCCAGGGCAGGCGCCAGGTTCTGTTGCTATAGCCTTGGGTTATGGAAGAACTGACCTGAAAAAAGATATGAATGTTGGGCTAAACGCTTATCCATTATCAGAAGGTACTTTTCAAGGAGTAAGTATAGAAAAAACTGATGGTGAGCATGAATTTGCCTGTGTACAATTACACCATACCATCATGGGAAGAGAAGATGAGATCACCAAGGAAACAACCTTGGCTGATTTTGTTTCAAAACCAAAAGATGAATGGAATAAGGCTCCTGTATTTTCACTGGATCACCAGGAGGTGACTCAAGACAAAGTGGATCTTTGGGAAAAATTTGAAGACAATATTGGAACTAAATTCAATCTGTCCATTGATCTGGCTACTTGTACGGGTTGTGCCGCTTGTGTTGTTGCCTGTCATGCAGAAAACAATGTTCCTGTTGTAGGGAAACACGAGATAAGAGTGAGTCGTGATATGCATTGGTTAAGAATCGACAGATATTATTCCAGTGACATGACGGTCGAAAAAGGAAAAGAAGACGGAAGCTTTGGATCAGGAGACTTTTTCGAGGCTCAGGGCGAACCATCCGATGCACCAGAAGTATTATTCCAGCCCGTTATGTGTCAACATTGTAACCACGCTCCTTGTGAAACGGTTTGTCCGGTTGCAGCTACTTCTCACGGACGTCAGGGTCAGAATCAAATGGCTTACAACCGTTGTATCGGAACAAGATATTGCGCGAATAACTGCCCTTACAAAGTAAGAAGATTTAACTGGTTCAAATACGCCAACAACAATGAATTTGATTTCAATATGAACAATGAGTTGGGAAGAATGGTGTTGAATCCAGATGTGGTTGTAAGATCAAGAGGGGTAATGGAAAAATGCTCCTTCTGTATCCAAAAAACACAGTTTACGATATTGAATGCTAAAAAAGAAGGAAGACCCGTTGCGGATGGTGAATTTGAAACCGCCTGTTCAAGTGCCTGCCCAAGTGGCTCATTGGTATTTGGTGATGTCAATGAAGAAGTTAGTAAAGTTGCCCAATTAAGTAAAGACGACAGAAGTTTCAAATTGTTGGATTTTGTAGGTACAAAACCAAATGTATTCTATCAGTTAAAGGTTAAAAACACCAATGAGGCATAAGCCAAATTGGTAAAAGATAAAAAATCAGAGAAATAAATTAATATTATAAAAAACTATGTCTCACTACGAAGCACCTATTAGACGACCATTAATTATAGGAGATAAGAGTTATCACGACGTTTCTAATGATATTGCCGCACCTATTGAAGGAAAAGCCAACAAATGGTGGTGGGCCGTATTTAGTTTGGCGCTGATTGCCTTTTTATGGGGTATAGGAGCCATTGCTTATACTATTGGAACTGGTATAGGTGTTTGGGGTCTGAACAATAAAATCAACTGGGCCTGGGATATTACCAACTTTGTATGGTGGATTGGTATTGGTCACGCAGGAACCTTGATTTCTGCAGTGCTATTATTGTTCCGTCAAAAATGGAGAATGGGTATCAACCGATCTGCAGAGGCAATGACCATCTTTGCCGTATTTCAGGCGGGATTGTTTCCAATAATTCATATGGGTCGTGTTTGGAATGGCTATTGGACCATGCCAATTCCGAATCAATTCGGTAATTTATGGACAAATTTCAACTCACCTTTGCTATGGGATGTGTTTGCGATATCTACGTATTTATCTGTTTCTCTGGTTTTCTGGTATACGGGTTTACTACCTGATTTTGCCATGATTCGAGATCGAGCAACTAAGCCGTTTCAAAAGAAAATATATAGCTTATTGAGTTTCGGATGGTCTGGTAGAGCTAAAGACTGGCAACGATTTGAAGAAGTTTCTTTGGTACTGGCCGGATTGGCAACACCGCTCGTACTTTCGGTACACACCATAGTATCTTTTGACTTTGCTACTTCTGTAATTCCTGGATGGCACAGTACGGTATACCCTCCTTATTTTGTTGCAGGAGCAGTATTCTCAGGTTTTGCCATGGTACAAACCTTATTGATCATCATGAGAAAGGTTTCTAACCTTGAAGCTTATATTACAAGAGATCATATCGAAAACATGAACAAGGTCATACTTGTAACCGGAGGAATAGTAATGGTAGCTTATCTCTCTGAATTTTTTGTAGGATGGTATTCAGGTAGCTCTTATGAAGATTTTACTTATTTATCCATAGGTGCGGCGACCGGGCCTTATTGGTGGGCTTTCTGGCTTTTGATCTTATGTAATGGAGTGTTCCCGCAGTTCCTTTGGTTTAAAAAATTAAGAAGGAATTATACTGTTTCATTTATAATGGCCATCATAATCAATATTGGAATGTGGTTTGAAAGGTTTGATATTATCGTGATAAACTTAAGCCGCGGTCATCTGCCTTCAACATGGACTCAATTTGAACCTACCTTTGTGGACATAGGTATTTTTATGGGAACTATTGGTTTCTTTTTTGTCTTATTCTTGTTATATGCAAGAACTTTCCCGGCGGTAGCGCAGGCGGAAGTGAAATCAATAATGAAAACTTCCGGAGACAATTATAAAAGAGCAAGAGATAATAAATAAGACAATTGAAAAAATATAAAAAATGAGTAATAAAGTTATGTATGCCATTTACGACGACGACGACGTGCTTTTAAAAGCTGTCAAGGAAGTTCGTGAAGCTAATCATCACATTGACGAAGTATATACACCATTTCCTGTACATGGACTTGAAAAAGCTATGGGATTAGCTAATACTCGTATTGCAATCACAGCATTCATTTACGGTATTACCGGATTAGGATTTGCCGTTTGGATGATGAATTTTATGATGATCGAGGATTGGCCTCAGAACATAGGTGGAAAACCCAGCTTCAGTTATGCTGAGAATATGCCGGCCTTTGTACCCATCATGTTTGAACTGACCGTTTTTTTCGCTGCGCATTTGATGGTTATGACTTTTTATATGAGAAGTAAGATAGGACCATTTGTTAAGGCTTCAAATCCTGACCCTCGTACAACAGATGATAAATTTTTAATGGAAGTTCCTGTGACGGGTGATGAGAAGGAATTGGAAGCCTTTTTGACCAAAACCGGAGCCATTGAAACTAAAATTGTAGAAAAGCACTAAAAGGATTAGAATGAAGAATATATTCAATATTGCTGTTACAGGATTGATTATTGTATTGATGATGTCATGCAGTAAGGAAAAACCAAGTGAAAGAAGCGTACAATATATGGGAGATATTGATATGTATAACCCTGTTCCTTATGATACCTATACCTCGAATCCTGTTTTTGAGAATGGTATTACCGCACAGTTGCCTGTTGAGGGAACCATTGCAAGAGGAAGTGTTGTTTATGATTATCCTAATTCAGAAGCAGGGTATCAAATGGCGAAAGATTCCTTACATGCGCCAATTCCGGTAAGTGAAGAGCGTCTGAAAAAAGGGGAGGCAACATATAAGATTTATTGCGCCGTTTGTCATGGAGATGTAGGAGATGGTATGGGAACCTTAGTTGAAAATGAAAAGTTTTTGGGTGTTCCAAACTATAAAGACAGGGAGATCACTGAGGGGAGTATTTATCATGTAATCATGTACGGGAGAAATATGATGGGATCTCATGCTTCACAAATAACAGAAAAGGAACGTTGGGAAGTTGTTCAGTATGTTGAGCATCTTAGAACCGAATTGTTAAAATAATTAAGTAAAAAATAAATACAGGAAATACAATGTATACATTTTCAGGTAAATTAAAAACGTTTTCAATTGCGCTAATGATACTTGGTGCTTTGGGTATTGGATATGGGTTTTTTAGCGCCCCTAAAACCACCGAAGATGTTGAGCAGGCGCTGCAGCACGATCAGGAAGCTGGTCATGGTGAAGTTACGGCTCATGCCGAAGAAACAACACATGGTGACGCAGCTGCTGAGGAACACAGTGTTGAAGAAGCACAAAGTCATTTAGAGCATTTGCTGCACCAAGGTCAAAATCGTCCTTGGGCGGCCTTTTTTATCGCGGCGTTTTTCTTCCTGATGATATCGGTTTGTGTCTTGGTTTTTTACGCTATTCAATGGGCAGCCCAGGCGGGATGGTCAATTGTATTATTTAGGGTAATGGAAGGAATTACAGGATATATTCTTCCTGGTTCTATTTTGTTGTTTATCTTCTTATTATTGTCTGGTTTTCATTTCAATCATATTTATGTTTGGATGGCTGAAGGGACTTTTGATGCGACAAGCGAAAATTATGATGCTATTATCGATGGTAAAAGCTGGTGGTTAAATACGCCAGGCTGGTTAATCAGAAGTTTTATTTATCTCTTTATTTACAATATTTTCAGGTTCATGCTGCGCAAGAACTCTTTGGCGTTGGATAAGACTGGGGAAATAAAGATCTATAAAAAGAACTTCAACTTATCTGTAGCTTTTGTAGTCATATTTGGAATCATGGAATTGTTTATGTCATTTGACTGGTTGATGTCACTTGATCCTCACTGGTATAGTCAATTGTATTCTTTCTATGTGTTTGCCAGTGTATTGGTGTCAGGAATCACAATCATCGCCCTGGTGACTATCTATTTGAAAAACAAAGGGGTTTTACCATTTGTAAATAGTAGCCATATTCATGACCTTGCAAAATATATGTTCGGATTTAGTATTTTCTGGACTTATTTCTGGTTTGATCAATTTATGTTGCAATGGTATGCCAATATTCCTGAAGACGCAGCTTATTTCTTCCCGAGGTTGATCGGATCTTATCAACTGCCGTTTATTGGTATGTTGGTGTTGAACTTTGTGTTCCCAATTCTAATCCTTATGGATAGTGATTTCAAACGAGTTCCTTGGTTTGTGGTAACAGCTGGTCTTGTGATTTTAACGGGCCATTATATAGATATTTTTCAGTTGATTTCACCTGCCACGGTAGGGGATAGCTGGAGTATTGGAATACCTGAATTAGGCTCCTTAGCATTCTTCTTAGGTTTGTTTATTTTTGTGGTGTTTTCTTCAATTGCCAAAGTACCCTTACAAGCTAAAGGAAATCCATTTATGAAAGAAAGTGAATTATATCATTATTGAAAAAATATTCTAGAAAATTAAAGGTTGTCTAATTTTAGGCAACCTTTTTTTTTATCCGTATAATTTATTGTTCTTTTTTTTGGTTAAAACTGATATAAGTCATAAAAATTAATATTTTTTTTTATATTTGTCGCCACGTAAAATCCGCTTATAAACTTATATATCATTGATGAAGGCATTATTTTATATCCTAATTTTATTTGTAATTGCAACTGCTTTTTGGCAAATTTTTAAAATTTTAGGCTTAACAAAGAAGGATCAAGTAGCAACTGAAAGGGAGAATAACATTAATGGTTGGTTAATGTTAGGTTTAGGTGGATTTATTTATGGATTAATGTTATACTCCATGGTTGAGGGCAAAGTGGTTCTATTACCACGTCTTTCAGCCTCTTTGGAAGGGCAGGACATCGATAAACTTTTCATTATTACCATGGGCCTTATTATTGTGGTTCAGTTTATTACCCAGTTTTTAATTTATTACTTTACATTCAAATATCGTGGTATTAAGGGGAGAAAGGCCGTATTTTATGCTGATAGTCATAAACTGGAAATGTGGTGGACGGTTGCCCCAACAATTGTTTTATCTGTTTTGATTGTTTATGGACTTTGGACCTGGAATAATGTACAAGACCTTTCAAATGCGGAAAACCCATTAATTATTGAGGTTTATGCCAAGCAGTTTCAGTGGGAAGCGAGATATGCAGGAGCTGATAAGCAATTAGGTATAGGCCATGTTAATTTTATCAAAGGGATTAATACGATGGGAGTGGATATGACAGATAAAAATGCCGCAGATGATATTCCGGTAAGGGAATTGCATTTACCGAAAGGTAGAAAAGTTATATTTAAATTCAGGTCACAGGATGTATTGCACTCGGCATACATGCCACACTTTAGAGCACAGATCAATTGTGTACCCGGGATGACAACCTCCTTTGGTTTTACGCCTACAGTAACGACTGAGGAAATGAGACTGAATGAAGATACCAAAGCCAAATTTGATGCCATTAATGAATTAAGAATATCTGAAGGAAATGAAACTGTTGAGTTTGATTATCTTTTGTTGTGTAATAAAATATGCGGAGCGTCTCATTACAACATGCAAATGAAAGTTGTTGTTGAAGAGGAAGAAGATTTTAATAATTGGTTAAAAGAGCAAAAAACCTTAGCTCAGGTTATTAATAACTAGGAACTAATCCATAAACTTATCCAGGAAAATGTCAGACCATCATCATCATAAAGAAACATTTATAACCAAATATATTTTTAGCCAGGATCATAAAATGATCGCTAAACAGTACCTTATTACAGGTATGTTTATGGGTGTTATCGGGGTATTTATGTCTATGTTGTTTCGTTTACAACTCGCTTATCCAGACCAAAGCTTTACTATAATAGAAGCATTTTTGGGAAAAGGCGGAGAAGGCGGACAAATGACGCCGGACATGTATATGGGACTTGTCACCATACACGGTACCATCATGGTATTCTTCGTGCTCACAGCTGGCTTGAGTGGGACCTTTAGTAATTTATTGATTCCTCTGCAAATTGGGGCAAGAGATATGGCTTCAGGCTTTTTGAATATGATTTCTTACTGGCTATTCTTTTTGTCTAGTTTGATCATGTTCCTTTCTATTTTTGTACACACAGGAATGGCCTCTGCCGGATGGACCATCTATCCACCTTTAAGTGCGCTTCCTCAGGCAATGTCTGGTTCAGGATTAGGAATGACCCTATGGTTGGTTTCAATGGCAATTTTTATCGCGTCTTCTTTAATGGGATCTTTAAATTATATTGTTACCGTTTTGAACCTGCGCACCAAAGGAATGAAAATGACGCGTCTGCCACTAACGATTTGGGCATTCATGATTACGGCTATTATAGGGGTTATCTCCTTTCCGGTTTTGTTAGCAGCAGCGCTGTTATTGATCTTTGATCGTAGTTTCGGCACGTCCTTTTACCTTTCTGACATATTTATTCAAGGAGAGGTATTACATTACAAAGGAGGATCCCCAATTTTATTTGAACACTTATTCTGGTTCCTTGGACATCCTGAAGTATATATTATTTTACTTCCTGCACTAGGTATAACTTCCGAGGTAATCTCCACAAATGCCAGAAAACCAATATTTGGTTATAGGGCAATGATTGGCTCTATAATGGCCATTGCATTTTTATCGACCATTGTTTGGGGCCACCATATGTTCGTTACTGGAATGAACCCGTTTTTGGGTTCTGTATTTACCTTTACAACTTTATTGATTGCTATTCCTTCGGCGGTTAAAGCCTTTAATTATATCACTACGCTTTGGAAAGGTAATTTGCAGTTGAATCCTGCAATGCTATTCTCTATTGGGATGGTATCTACCTTTATAACTGGTGGCCTTACCGGATTGATCTTAGGAGACAGCGCCTTGGATATCAATGTTCATGATACCATGTTCGTTGTAGCTCACTTCCATTTAGTAATGGGAATTTCTGCTCTTTTTGGAATGTTTGCAGGTGTATACCATTGGTTCCCGAAGATGTATGGTAAAATGATGAACAAAGATATGGGCTATCTCCATTTCTGGATTACTGCCATTTCAGCTTATGGCGTATTTTTCCCTATGCACTTTATAGGACTCGCAGGTTTGCCAAGAAGGTATTACAGCAATTCGGCTTTCCCAATGTTTGAAGATTTGTTGCACATTAATAAAGTAATTACGGTTTTCGCACTTATTGGCGGGCTGGCACAATTGATTTTTCTTGCAAACTTTTTCTTTAGCATAGGAAAAGGAAAGAAAGCTGTTAAGAACCCTTGGAGAGGAAATACACTAGAGTGGACTACCCCAATTGAACACATGCACGGAAACTGGCCGGGTGAAATTCCTGAGGTGCATCGATGGGCATATGATTACAGTAAAACTGATGAGAATGGTGAACTGTGGGGAGGGCAAGACTTCACTCCGCAAACCTTGCCAATCAGAGATGGTGAAGAAGAGTTTTAAGAACTACTACTAATTAAAAAATTATTTTTAGAACCTCAATTTAATTGAGGTTTTTTTTTACCTATATTTGGCAAAACCAGAATACAATGCTTCGAAAAATACTGTACTCATTAATTAGTTTACTGTTGATACTTTTTATTTTTGCAGTGATCTTTGTACAGAAAAACAAACCGGTTTACAATGGTAGTTTAAATATTCAAGACCTGGAAGAAGAGGTAACTGTCTATTTTGACACATATGGTGTGCCTCATATTTTTGCTGACAATGAAGTTGATGCCTACAGAGCTCTTGGCTATGTGCATGCCCAGGATAGACTCTGGCAAATGGAAATTATTCGCAGAATAGCAGCGGGAAGGCTGGCTGAATTATTTGGCAAAGATTTGGTAAAAACTGACAAACTGTTCAGAGGTATGGGACTTGAGGCTTCAGCGGCCAAAACTATTCAAAAAACAGAT
>RCNC010000836.1_pt1 | contig 21708 bp, 15 predicted proteins | sample 2041301 | NCBI WGS metagenome assembly RCNC01 (sample SAMN09708231, study PRJNA481090) | Marine sediment metagenome, whole genome shotgun sequencing project. | biome: marine sediment; feature: ocean; material: sediment; isolation source: Sewage treatment plant 13A marine sediment (STP13A) ...
GCACCGCAAGCATGTCGGGATGTGGCTCAGTCTGGTAGAGCACAGCGTTCGGGACGCTGGGGTCGCTGGTTCAAATCCAGCCATCCCGACCACTAAATAAAAAAGGATTCGAGGGTGGCCGAGGGTATACGTCGACAGCGGCATCCTCACTTTCCAGAAGGCAGTCTTTGGCTTGAATCCTCAGACCCTTCTTTCATCGCTGCCTCCCACCCCAGTATGGCTTTTTTCCTCTCCTTGCCGCCATCATAATTTCCAAATTCACCTATTTTTCTGATAACACGATGACAGGGTATCAGAAAAGGAATCGGGTTCTTTCCCACCGCATTACCCACAGCTCTCGCAGCTTTGGGCTTATTGATCTGCCTGGCGACATCCTCGTAGCTGACCACGTTTCCTAAAGGGATTTTCAACAGGGCTTCCCACACCTTTAACTGGAAGTTGCTACCTTTAACATACAAGGACAAGGGTGCAACACCTGCATTTGGATGGAAATCAAATATTTTCTTCACGAGCACATGACTTCTTTTGGGCTTAAAAACAATATCCGCTTTGGGCCATCGTTCTCGAAGACCCTGGACAGATGGATTTATCCGGCCATCCGGCTGGAATTTCAAATAGCAGATACCACGTTCGGTGGCACCCAGCAGGCAATACCCGAATGGGGATGGATGACATCCATAATAAATTTCCAGGCCTTCCCCTCCCCTCTTGTACTCTCCCGGTGTTACCGCTTCACACACCACGAACAGATCATGCAGACGACTTCCGCCTGACAATCCGGTATCATAGGCCGTGTCCATAACAGAGCAGGCATTCCCCAACAGTTTTTTGGCATACTCCTTGGTAATATATTGCAGAAAGCGTTTGGGGCTGATGCCGGCCCACCGGCTGAACATCCGTTGAAAATGATAGTCGCTCAGATGAACACTCGCAGCAACGTCACCAAGAGCGGGTTGGTGATGCGCATTTTTTTTGAGGTAAGCAATCGCTTTTTCGATACGATAATAATCTTGTGAGAGTTGCTTCAGGATCGTATTTGACATCTTCGCTCTCCTGATACATTCGTTGAGTGATTATATATGCGGAAGGTGGATTTTTGAAATAAAGCCCTAAGCGATAAGCTTTAAGCTGCCTACCGCTTAGAGCTTACAGCTGAATGCTTAGGGCTTTAAATACGGTTCGGTATTACTCTGAATCATGACGGTTTCACCATAAGGCGCCATCTCCGGCATCAGAAATCTGAACTCAAATATCGCAAATTGGATTTTATCACCACTCTTGAGCCGCATGGGCGTATTTTCGTTGACCTTGAAGTCGTTTAGTCTTGTGCCATTCGTGCTGCGATGATCCTCGAGATAGTAGTAGCCATTCCTGTAGTCTATGGTCGCATGCAAACTGGAAATGGAATCTTTTGGGATGACGATATCGTTGCTCTCATCCCGACCTATCTTTACGACCTTTTTTTGAATCGGGAGAGACAAATCAGTCTCCGTCACCACATTTTCGGTATCAATGAGTTCTGCCTGACCTTTCGGAGGTTCCTGAGGTGGCAAAGCATCCGCCGAGTTTTTTATGGTCTGCCCCCTGGTAAAATCTCTTTTTTTATTCAGAAATATTAAAAAAACAATGACGATGACAATGATAATGAGACCCGATAAAAGCAGCGGTACCGGATTATATATATTGACAGTTTCCACGCGTGGCGGGGATGGGACAGACTGTCGAATAATGATCGGTTTGACCTGAATCGGTTCTGCTTTGCCTCCAGTCGTCTGGTCGGCTTCTGCCTTGGGAGTGCTGATAATCCGATTTATTTTTTCAAATACAGCAGGTATGTCCTCACTGTTAAAAGTCCTGAAATATTCACCTTCTGTTTTCAAGGCAATGGTCTGAATAAGCCGATAATCGGCCATCTCTGTAAATGCTATACCAAATACGCGAATACCGGCTTTCTTGCAATCCATGGAAAGCTGGTCTCTCAACCACGCTTCTCCAGCAAGGTCCTGTTCCTTATCACCGGTATCGACAATTCCATCGGTGAGCAGAATAATAATTTTTTCTGCATCTTCACGACCATTTGATTTTAGTTCATAAATAGCCCTCTCAACGCCGGATGGGGTGTTGGTGAACAGGCCTTTATAATCAATTCTATCGAGACTTTTCATGAACCTTTCAACATCAGCAACCGTATCCATGCTGCTCAGCGTTTCGATGAGGGTTGCTTCCCGGTCAAAGATGAGCATGCCGACCCGGAAACCCTTTTTCAGGTTCATCAAAAACTTCGTAACAACTTCTCTGGTAATAAACTGTGGATCATTGGCAATCATACTCCCGGAGTTATCCAGAAGAAAAAGTACATCTACCTTCAAGGGCTTATTCGCATCGCTTTTCATCTCGGCTGATAGTTTCGGTATTGGGAATGATTCGGGCTCTTTTATTTCCTGTGCAAAAATACCCCAACCACAAACCACCAGCAGGCCCATCGCCAAACAGATGAAGATACAGATTTTACGGATCGCTCTTCCTTCAGATTTCATATTCACATCCTTTTCAGATCTCAGAATCGTGCCAAAAAGATTATGTTCAGGGCTCTTGAAATGTCAAGGGTTTTCCGGACAACCACGATTTGTTTCATTGACATGATGATAAGATTAGCATATTTTATTTGAAGGCGTATGCAGCGACAATGTCGCTTTTTTTTTAATCGTGATACAATTTTTCTAAGGTTAACAGATGTATCTTTCACATTTTAATCTCAAGATAAAACCTTTCCGAATCAGCCCGGACCCCAAGTTTTTGTGGCTGGGCGAAACTCACAAAGAAGCCCTGGCAATGCTGAAATACGGCATTCATGACGACTGCGGCTTTCTGTTGCTTTCTGGTGACGTCGGAACCGGCAAAACAACCCTGATCAATGGTCTCTTAGAGAGCCTTGACGACCAGACCCTGATCGCCACAATCCCTGATCCAGATCTCGAAAAACTCGATTTCTACAATTTCCTCACCCGGGCATTCGACATAAAGAAGACGTTTAAAAGCAAGGGTGAGTTTCTGGTTCATTTCATTCACTTCCTCCACAAGGCCAATGCAGAAGGCAAAAAAGTTCTCATCATCATCGATGAAGCACAGCGTCTCAGCCATGAAATCATGGAAGAAATCCGCCAGTTGTCAAATATTGAGAAAAAAGACGCCAAATTGCTGAATGTTTTCCTTGTCGGACAACACGAACTCATCGAGGCACTCAACGAAACCCGAAACAGGGCCCTGCTACAGCGTATTACCATGAAATACCTGATCGGCCCTCTCAAACATGAGGATGTTGGAGACTATATCGCTTTCAGGCTCAAGGTTGCCGGAACCGAAAAAAAAATCTTCTCCAGCGGGGCCATTCGCCAGATTATCTCTTTTTCGAATGGTTACCCGCGCCTGATCAATGTCATTTGTGATCATGCCCTTCTGACAACCTATGTAAAAGGCAAACAAAAAGTTGATGGCACAACCATCAAGGAATGTGCCAAAGATCTCCACATTAATGTGGAACCGCCTAAAGAGAGCCAGGTGCGCGTAGGTCCCATCGGCCGTCTGGCGGACGCTTTCCGACATCCTTTGCAAAAACCGGTTCCCGGTATATTGCTCTATCTTGGATTGCTGATTTTGACAATGAGCGTCGTCGGTATCTTTTTGCTCAAATCCGGTTTTATGCCATCTTTGAAGACAGCTATGCTTCCGGATAAATCGATCCAGCACATGGACATGGCACCGGATAAAGCCACCTCGACCCCAGAGCCGCCTGTAAAATCATTACCACCCACTGATTTAATCGAACAGATTTCCGATAAAACTCCGGACCACGAAACCGGTGCACAGGGAACAAGCACTTCCCCATCGCCCACGGAACCAGAGCAGAAACCACCCCCTTTTCAGAAAAAAACTTATACGGTTCAGTTCCCGTCTGACTCCAACGAATTCTCGATCGATGCGTATACGCTCCTGGATGACATCATTGATATCGCCCTAGGGTATCATGGTTTTGAGATTTTTATCACAGGTTACACGGACTCGATTGGCGATAAAGGCTACAATAAGCAATTGTCAAGATTTCGAGCGACGGTTGTCAAGAGCTATCTGGTGGGTCATGGGGTCGATTCAAATCGGATTCTCGTGTCCGGTATGGGCCCGGACAATCCGATTGCCACTAATGATACGCGGGAGGGCCGGCAATTAAACAGGCGCGTAGAAATCAAACTGCAACATAAGCAATAGGTAGTGAGTGGTAGTAGGCAGTAAGAAATTAAAGAACGGGGTCAAAAACAAAACTCCTTACTTCCTACTCCTTAGTCCTTACTTACTTCCGTCTCTCCAACTCCGACATTCTCTCTAAAATCATTCGGATATGTTTGCCCATGTCCCTGGCATGCTCGTAACGTTTGTCGTGATCTTTCACAAGCGCCTTATTCAAAACGGTGAGAATCGGTTTGTTTAACCCTTTTTTGTATTCTGTGGGTGGCGTCGGATCGACTGAAGTGATCTGATACATGATGGCTGCCATGTTCTCTCCATCAAACGGCAATCTTCCCGTCAAGAGCTGGTAGAAGACAACCCCCAGTGAAAAAATATCGGATCTGCCTGAAAGTTTCAGGCCTTTGGTCTGTTCCGGGGACATATAGTAGGGTGTTCCTTTGATGATGCCCGTACGGGTTTTGGTACTGGTGGTTATCCGGGCAATGCCGAAATCGGTTACCTTGACGGAGCCATCCCCCAGCAACATGATATTTTCGGGTTTGATATCTCTATGGATAATGTTGTGCGTGTGGGCGTATTCCAGGGCATCACACACCTGAGCAATGACTTTGAGGCATTTTTTAACCGGAAAAAGATTCTCTTTGGATGTATATTTTTCAAGGTTCTCTCCTTGAAGATATTCCATGGCAAGAAACGATAAATCCAGATCCTCACCCACATCAAAAATGGTGACGATATTCGGATGGGAAAGTTTGGCCACAACCTCGGCTTCACGATAAAAATGAGTTTTGACGACATCGACATTGTCTTCATCAAACTCATCGGAAAAACGAATGGTCTTGATTGCCGTCAACCTGTTAAGAATGGGGTCCTTGCCCTTATATACAATTCCCATTGCTCCCCGGCCGATCTGTTCCAGAATTTCATACCGCCCAAGCTTTGGCAGTTTCTTCGCAACAGTTTGAACCACCTGCGTCATCTTGGGTGACGGAATCGGGGCTTCTATCTTTGGTTGCTCTATTTCGTTATCTCGCAGATCAACCGTATGCTGCAGCACTTCTACCGCACGTGATCTACCCGCAAAGAAACGCAGTCCACCAAAAAACAATATACAGATTGCCGCCAACCTCAGCAGGATTTTAATAATTTGAACAATGTCTTCATGACCAGGCAGGATCAAAAGCAAAAAATAGTCTACGAGATCAGAAAGAAACAATACCAGTAGAAAACCCATTATCAGGTTGATGGCAGCGCCTATCTTTCCACCGATATACTCATTTCTGGCACGAATATATATCAGCAAGGTCATGACGTAGAAAACTAGAATCAGAAGCTGCGCTAGCCAGTAGTTTAAACCATTGTCCATTATATCAACCTATGGGCTTCTAATGTAGAGACAAAATATTCCGACAGAGGCAGGAGATTTCTCTGTTTTTGATCAGACATAAACCGATTAAGTTTCGACAAGCTTGTGCGTGTGGGTTTGTTCCCCAGCAGACGTCTTTCCTCAAGCAACAGCTCGATTAATGCCTCCTGAAACCCCTTGATAAAGCTCATTTTACTAAGCCGATAACCCTCATTCGAAATATGATGTCGGATGTTTTCAACATTTGTTGCGATATCGTCAGCGGCACGAAACCTGCACAAAAATTCTTCATGGTATTTCGAATTTCTTAGTATCTTATCAAGCAGAGCATGCGATTTCACCCCAAGGTTTTCTTCCAAATCCGTGATGAGTATCTGGGCGATTCTGCTGTAGAATGCGATTATCACAGCCCCACCGATTTCACTTAAATTCGGGGTTGGGATACCGCTGTCGGTGCCCCCGGTCACTGCTCCGCTCGATGTGGAACGTGCGAAAATATCTTCTGTTTCCAGAGAACTTTTTTCATTTACGAACAATTTAGCCAGAAAGGGCATAAAAGATCCGGCGATGATCTTTTGTTCTGCGGGCATACCTTCAATCAGGGCACTCATGCGACGAAGGGTTCCGTTTACAGCCTTGGGCCCCAGGAGCCGGTGTTCTTCCTTGAGAATCTGTACGATGGTATTTCTCAATCCTGTTGCCAGATCCGTCGATTTCACAGGTTTCGAAGATCGGCCCATCCTTTCGCGGATATTATTAACCATCGTGTTGGTTGTATCCTCCGGGCGAACTTCTTGAAGAAAGGTATCGTAATGCGGTAAAGACTTGATACTGTCGGCAAGAATCGATGCAGCCTTTTTTCCTCCCATTTCTGTGGAAAAGTCTGAAACGATCTCTTTGATCAATGGCAAGAAAAAACGCATGATGGACTCGGCACTTATCTGCTGCCCCTTTCTAATATCTTCAGACGTTTTTTTTCTCTTGATAATACCCTGGACAAAGAGACTGGTGAGAGCCCTGTATACCGCGATGCGTGTTTTGCCTGTCGACTGGATAATCTGCGCAACGGTACGGTTGCCATCGGCAAGGAGCATCACATCATACACACCCTCGGTTGAAAGACTGTTGGAACGTAAATCCACGTCTTTCATTTCAAAGACAACCTGATCATGGGGAATCAGGATCCTGTACTCTTTCCATCTCTCGGCCTCAGCAACAAGACGGATGGGATCCATATCCAGCTGGATATCTTCCACATATCCATCGAGTCCATCGGTGTAAACAAAGGTACCTTCTTTCCAGGTCAATACTTTTGAAATGGCCTCTTTGAATTGCAGGTTCAACACCTTGACCAAATCCTCTTTTGTGACAGCCCCCTGTTCAAGAAGGATAACACCCAGGCGCTTATTTGATTTTGCAGCAATTTCCAGGGCGTTCTGGATCTCTGTCTCTTGAACAAGTTTATCCGCTTTCAACAATGCCCCCAAAGAAAGCTCCTTAGCAAGATCACCGCTGATGAAGACGATGCCGCCTTGCTTGAAATATATACGGGTGACGGAGTCGTCACTGCTGACGTTTAGAATGCCCGTCTTCTTTTCGTCATGAATCATTCTCCCGATCGCAGACAGCGAAAAGGTCTGGATGTCTCCCTGGATGGGCATATTGTTCCTTTAGGATATTTGGATATTAGGCTATTAGGCTGCAGGCTGTTAAGTTGCTTACCGATGACAGTCACCAGTCTACTGCTATCTGTCTTCTACATTCTGCATACTACCTTCTGTATTTTCTATGTGTTCTGTCTTCTGACTTCTGTATCCTGACTTCTGTCTTCTGCCTTCTGCTTACTGCCTACTCACATCCCTGGACGAGTTTCCAAGAATCCTTTGCAACATCATATACGATCTCAATCGAACAAGCACCCTCATCGACACCCTTGAAACGCCAGACCTCCCACTTGTAGTCAACCACATAACTTGACTGCCTGCTGGTATTGTTTTTCAAGGTGACCCGCTGGTATTTAATGTCCTTTTTATGGAATGTCTCATTACTGTATTTTGACAATACATAAGATTCCACCATTGGCTCTGTTTTCGATCTGATAAGTTTTCGGAGGGTTCGATAGTCTCTAAATTTCCCTTGAAATTTGACATATCCCTCTTTGAGACGTAGTGCCTCATATTCCCCAGGAGAAACCCAGGCACCCTGGTAATGTATATAGCCCTTTGGGCCATATACCATGTCATCCTGCAACAGTTTGTCCTGGATGATGACTTTCTGTTGCAACAGTCGTGAATCCTTCCTGTAGGCGCTCTGTTCAATCAAGTCCAGAGCAGCTGTATATTGTTTCTTGGCATTGTTATATTCCTTGTTTTGCCGGTGCGTGTCTGCGGTTCCCACGAGGGTATTAACCCTTGAGAGATTTTTTTGGAGAGCAGCCTCTTGCGTTTCTTTTTCAATTCGCGCCTGTTGTTCCAACACCCGCTTTTTTTCCTCTGCAATCCTGGCAATGCGTTCGGCTTCTTTTTTCTTCTCCGCCTCTATGCGCAGCAATCTTTCTTTTTCCAGATTTTGTTCCTGGTCCTGTATAGCCTGGCGCTCGGCCTCCAGCTTTTTCTGCTCTTCCATTTTCTTCGTTACAAGAGCCATTTGAATATTTTTTTTCTCTTCTTCGATGGCAGTTTTCTTTTCCTGTTCTACTTTTTTATCCGCTTGAATCTGTGCGAGGCGCTGTTTTTCGGTCATCTTTTGTTGCAGGATTTCCTGAACGCGTCGTCGCTGCTCTTCCTCCATCTTTTTATTTTTCTGCTCCCCCGATTCAAAATATTTATAGTACACCAGCTTCAGGAGTCTATTATCGGCATTCGGGCTTTTCCAGAAGAAATAATAGCCACCCGTGATCAAGATCAGTGCAAGAATGGCGTAGGCTACCGGGAATACGTATCCCGGTAGCGCCCTTCTTTCACCCTTGAATTCGTTTGGAGCGGGTTTTGGCTGGATTACTGCATCCAGGTCTTCCTGAAATGCATCTGTGGGTGCACTCTGCAGATGCGTATCGGTTTTAACCGCATCGACCCGTTTAAATGCGTCCATACCAACGCCGGAATCAGTCTGGTGTGGTGATTCAGACTCGGTACCCCCCTGCTTCCCGGCAGCAATTATCTCTCTCAGTTCCGCCAGGTCGAATCCTTTTCGTTTTTCATTTTTGTCATTATCCGGCACAGTGTCTCCGGGACTTCTCTCCCCGGAGGGTTTTCCGGTATCAATGCCGGTCACACCCTTTTCTTCCTGTGTTACGACTTCCGCTTTCAACACCTGCTCCAAATCCGACAAATCGATGGACTCTTCAAGACCCGTCTCAGATTCAGAAACACGGTCACCTGTGTCTGGGAAAACAGGTCCGGCAACATCGACTTCCTGGACATGATCGTCTGTTTGCAACTTTCCAACAGACGTTCTCAAAGCATCGGCCATTTCCTTGGCGCTGCTGAAACGCATCTCCGCATTTTTCTCAAGCGCTTTGTCGAGTATCGAGACTACCGCCGGGTCCAGGTCCGGCTGATATGTCGTGACGGGTTCCGGGGCCACGTTCGTTGTCTGATACATAATCGTCGCAAGGTTATCTCCAGTAAATGGCAATTTGCCGGTCAGGAGTTGATAGAAAAGAACCCCCAGGGAAAAGATATCCGATGCGCCGGTGATACCGGCACCTTTTGCCTGTTCGGGCGACATGTAAAAAGGGGTGCCTTTGATAATACCTGTGCGAGTTTTTGTACCTCCGGCTGCCCTGGCAATACCAAAATCCATGACCTTTGCCAGGCCACCCGTGAGTATCATGATGTTTCCGGGTTTGATATCGCGGTGAACAACGCCATGGGTATGGGCATAATGGAGTGCCTCGCACATCTGTATGATATAATCGAAGCACTGGTGCAGTGGAAGCAAATTGTCCGCTGTTGTATACTGCTCGAGACTTTCACCCTCCAGGTATTCCATTGCCAGATAGGACAGGTCCAGGTCTTCGCCCACATCATACATCTTTACGATGTTTTTATGTGAGAGCTTGGCCACCACTTCAGCCTCTTTATAGAACTGTGCTTTTATCTGTTCGGCTTTGTCCTCGTCATATTCATCAATAAAACGAATTGTTTTTATGGCAGTTAAACGATTCAGCTTTGGGTCTCGCCCCTTGTAAACGATTCCCATGGCACCCTTGCCGATCTGCTCCAGGATCTCGTATCGACCGAGTAGCGGTTTCTTTTTTTCGGATAAATCCTCTATGACAATCGTTGCCTTGTTGCCCCCAGGGGCGGTTGTCACTGGCGTTTGAGGCAATTCCGAATGGATACCGACCAAAATATCTGTGTCCTGATCCATAACGGATGGGGTCGACCTGGATGCAAAAAACCTGAGACCGCCAAAGAACAGAACACAGATGGCAGTCAACTTCAGTAATATTTTAAGAATGATAATGGTGTCTTTTCCAAGAGGCACCAGCTTCAGGAGAAAATAGTCTATGAAATCTGTAAAAAAGAGGATGACCAGACAAACCATGATCAGGTTGATGGCGGCAGCAATTTTTCCACCCACATATTCTTTCTTGGCACGGTTGTAGACAATGATGGTCATAAGATAAAAGACAAGACTCAAAAGTTGTCCCAACCAATAATCCACACCGCCGCTCATATGCTCTCCAATAACATGCCTGATAACGTGAGATGTTTTATCCGGATATAAAAGAATACCTTATTGGGGATCTTCTCCCAAGGCCTGGATCCAAATTATATATATCAATATGGGATCTTTTGTCAAAAGAATGATCGGAATAGCGCAGATAAAAGTAGATAGCCGGGTCCAAAGGACCCGGCACTGGGTTACCACTATAAATGGCTTTTCAACAGGTATATGAGTTAGATAATTCAGGAGACAGAATTCAGGAGACAGGATACAGAATACAGAATTTCGTAAAGCGCTAAACGGACAGTTTCTGCATCCATTTCATGTACGATGCATCCTCAAAAGCCAGAATCTTGGCCATCTGCTCCATTAACCGGCACGTTACAGGCCCGGGCGCCGCCAGGTCCTTATCTTCAAGCTGTTTTACCGGCTCAACCTTGACACCCGTGTGGGACAGAAATATTTCGTCGGCGCTGTATAAGTCATTCAGGCTCAATGGTTCCTCGGCGGTCGTAAGGCCCATGGACCCGGCCATTTCCAGGACAGACATTCGTGATATTCCGGGAAGGACTCTGCCCAGGGGTGGAATTTTAACAATGCCGTCTTTCACGATAAAAACGGACTCCGCCGAACCCTCTGTCACAAAACCATCCGTTCCCAGCATGATACCGATGTCGAAGCCACGTGCAACTGCGTCCTTTTTAGCCAGATAAGCATTCAGGTAATTGGAGCAGGCCTTGGCCGACACCGGAACTGTTTCCGGATCGAGTTTGCGCCATTTACTGATACAGGTCTTTACAGGTTCCCGGCTGTCGAGATTCATCTCCGGCATTTCCGGTATGGCAAATATCACCAGATCCGGTTTTGACTGGGGCAGCAAACGAATAACAGCTTCTTCTCCCCAATATGCCATAATTTTCACCACTCCCCTGCCTACATTGTTACAGATGACGGTTTCGGCAACGGCTTCTGCAATGGTGTCCACGGAATAACACATCTCCATTTCCAAAAATCCGGCACTGTTCAGTAGACGCTCCAGATGGGCATCCATTCGAAAGGCTGCAGGACCTTCCGGACCGGTATGAATACGAAATATCTCGAAAATGGCGGAAGCTCTGGAAAAAGCGTGGGATAATATCGGAACCGTTGCAGATGACCATGGTATGAATTTACCGTTCAACCATACCTGCTTCTCGTCTTTCATTGTTGCTCCAGATACTGGATAGCGCGCAGGATGGCAAGGATCGAAAGTGCATCAATAAGAACACCCGAGTCGATCATCTCCAGAAGGTCCTGGATCTTGAATCGATGGACTTCAATGATTTCATCTTCATCGAGTTTTTGTACGGTCCCGGTCATATCTCTTGCCAGGTAAAGATAGGAGATCTCGTCGGAGTACGCCGGCAGCAAATACGTTTTACCCAGGGAGATGAGACTTGCGGCTGCATATCCTGTCTCCTCTTCCAGTTCACGCCCGGCACACTGCGCCGGCGTCTCCCCGGGATCGATTGTCCCTGCCGGTATCTCATAAATATACGCGTTGACAGCATGCCGGTACTGTTTGATGACACCGACGGTTTGATCCTCGAACAGGGGTACGATTACAGCAGAACCCGGGTGCCGGACAAAGGCCATTTCTGCTTCGACATTGTGCGGCAGGGTAATATGCTCTTTATAAAACGAGAACTGTCGTCCCTTGTATATCTCTTCACTGCTATGAATAGTTGAGATGGATTTGCCGTTCTTGACCTGTACCATGTTATTGCTTCTCGATAATGTTCTTGAACCGCAACAGTGAGCGCATTCCCCGTAGCTTGCTGCGAGGTTCTTCAATTGCTTCTTACGGGAAAGTCGGTGGTCTTCTAAAAAAGCACGTAACTTCGTTAAACACTTATTATAGTCGTGAAAGAATAATCCGTTCATCCTCACAGGTAACTTTGAACATATCCCCCAACTTGAAATCACATTCTTCGATTCGTGCTTTTGGGATAATAATGGCGTTCTGGCTCATTTTGACTATTTTGGGTTTCGGTTTGTATAATCCCCTGATTTGAGAAGGGCTTTCAAGCAGTTTTTTATAGGTCAGCTTCCCAACACGCGCCTGAAGTGTTTTTAATTTTAAATCGGTTTTCTTGCATATTTTATCCGCATCCATATACAGATCAATCACTTTTAAAAGTTCTTTGTCGGATATTTTAGCCGCCATAACGTCCTCTTTAAAATCAAAATTCCCTCTGAAATTCAGCGGGAATCTTTTATGGTGAGATGTCTGAGATACCTGCAACAACAGATTCTGCCGCACTCTTATTTAGCGATAGACCGGAAACGGTTCTGCCCTTGCCTCCAGACCATCGCGGCTTTCATTTCAAGAAGTTGCAGCTATCCTAACACATCTAATTTCTTTCATCAATATTTTTTACATTAACTCTTGATTCAAATTTTACTTCATACTCCTTCGAAATCATTTCTATATCTATTTCATCAAATCTATCAAGTTCATCAATAAAGTGACTAAAATTGAACTCTTCATTAAAATTTTCATTTAATAATCTCATTTCAATCCTCCTTTATTTATATTTTAAATACTTTAAAACATAGCTATTTAATAATGTCAAGATATTTTTTTATGTATTTTTATTATTATAAATATCTTCTGCTCCAATAAAATTTTATTTATTAAAGTTTTTGATTATATATTTATATGATTATTTTTTATGATTAATAAAATCGTGGCACGATTTTATTGGACGCGACCGTGTCGCTCCGATGCGGAAGATTATGCAGGATTTCTGTCTAATTATGATTCGCTTACTATTGCGGTTCAAAGGTGGGTGTTTGACGTAGAGAAATGAGGTTATAGGGGTTTATCCGTTTTGTGAACCGAAACAAGCGCTCGCGACCCCCGTAGCTTGCTGCAAGGTTCTTCAATCAATGGGAGGAGTGGATTCATCAGAAGTGTCTTTCGAAAAGTCTTTGGGCAGAGTCGCCTCCGCTGCCAGCAATTTATCTAGTTGTTTGAATACCGGGCCAATGGACATCCGTTGAAGCGGGTCTATCTGAAGGTTGATCTGCTCAAACGCCCTGGCGATGAGGCGCTCCGGCCCTGATACCATTCGGAGAATGGCCTGAAACAGGAAAAAGCTTAAAAACATCACAATCCCGACAGATAGAAAAGCATGAATGAAAAAATCCGTTGCAAGGTAATCTTCCGCAAAATAATGCGTCACCGTCAGCCAGCCAATATGTGCCAACAAGCCAATGGTAGGAATATTGAGCAGGAGCTGAAGCCACATGCCACTGAAACGCCGGGCTGTCTTTTCAATCGTAGAACTGAGTGTCTCCTGCCACATTGCCGATAGGGTTTCGTTCAATTCGTGCCGGTCAGACATACCGGTTTCAGCTTGTCTGACCGATTCTTCAAACCCGCCCTTTACAAGCATATCGGCTATTTCAGGCCACTTTTTTAGAACCGCCATCCGATATTTCCTCATAGCGGCGCCCAGCTGATCACTTTTCTCTCCGACGGCAATAGAAGCCTCTGCCTCCTTGAAGTGACGCAGGGAAGAGATAATGCCCATTATCTGCCGAACAGGATTGCCGAATCGGAACAAGGACATCAAACCAGTGCCAAAAATCAAGATTCGCGCCCATATCGCTATCAGCCACCCCACCGGCCCAAACCACCGCTGGGCTATTTTCTGATAGAGGAGGATATTCACCCCCAGTACCTGACCAGTCCCCTCGTTTTTGAGTGTCTCAAAAGCCTCCTTTAAGGCTGTTTTCTCGACATCTCTCATGCGCGACGAGGCTGCCACCAAAGACGTTTTACACCGATCGATAGCCCCTTGTACTTCGTCAAATGCAAAACTTCTCAATTGCTGCACGTTTTTAAGACGTCTATCAGCGATAAAATCCGAAAGCTTGTACGTCCCGGTTATCAGATCCTGAAGATCAAGGTACTGATCAAAGTCATGTTTGGGGCCGGCGTTGACATCCCAATTCGGATTTTTCAGATGTCTGCGCGCGGATATGCAGAAAGTCGATGTCAATGGCCGTTCCCAGGCCTTTGCGACATGTCGCTTAAAATCAGGTAAAATAATTTCTTTCAGTTCGCGCTCGTCCACCCGATCGCACTTGTTTAAGATCCCGATGAGTGATTCACCATGAAACCGCTGGACATAGGGTTGAAAAAAATCGACTTGATCTCTGGTTTTCGGGTTTTCTGAATTAAAAACACACAAGAGCACATCTGCTATCTCGACAACCCTTTTGACGAGAGGCTTATGTGCCGCCTGATGCGTGCTGTCAATGTCCGGTGTGTCAACCAGGAGGAGATGATCCACCTGATAGGCACCCGGCTCGGCAATCACCTGCACATCTTCTGGATTGAATATCGGATCGAGAAAGTCTGCATCCCCGGGCGATCGACAGATCAACACAACTTCCGTGGTTGTTGGACGCCTGGTCCCGGCATCAGAAAGACCGTCCTTGCCTGCCAGGGCATTGACGAGAGTCGATTTTCCGGAGCCACCGGGACCGATGACGGCAACCATCAGCTTGCGTTCAAATCGTCTCTCATTATCGTCGATAATATCGAGAACTTCCCTACACTCTTTTTTCAAAGCCGTACCTGGACGCCACAAGGAGGTCCCTTCCAGAAATGTCACCATGCCTTGCACTTCATTTCTGCAGGCTGCTATTTTTCCAAGTGCCTGGATGATTTCAGGATGGTTTGCTTGATTCATGGGGGCACCTTCTCATTTCAGTATTTTCCCTGCCGCTTACAATGATTTCTTTTAACAAATATCTTTACAACCGTAGAATAAAGAAAAAGATCTTTTATCACGAAATCACGAAAGTACGAAGACACGAAAAAGACCATAAAACTTTTCGTGTTTTCGTGATTGCTTTTATTTTCTTGTACAGGCCCTGCAGTTTGCCAAAACCCGCTCCAAATCGGCGATATGCCGGCCTGCATCTGAATAAATCCGGTCAGCCCTGGTCAGGGTTTCTCCACTGATGGTGTCCTGAAAGATAGTCTGGATCTTCGCAAGCTTGTGATTAAGCCAGGTTTCTGCGATGGGTCCGATCAACACCTCCAGTTGTGCACGATCCGCCGTTCGAAGACCCGAAGTAGCCGGCAGGGCCACCAATGCATACAGGTCTTTCAATCCGAACAAACCTGAGAGCTTTACCTTGATACCCGCAGCGCCCACAGGATCTCCGGTTGACAGGATGTAGGTAACTGCCACCGTTGCCGGTAGCACATTCAGGAATGCAGAAAAGGTCTGGCCAATTCTTGACAATAGATTCATGCGCTTTCGAAATGTTTCCACCAGTGTTTCAAGGTCCCTGTCTATCTGCCCCGAGGTGTCCAGGAGATTTTCCGTCCCGGTCAGGATCGCTGTTAAGGCCGATCGCCATTCCCCTGCACCGGACAAGGTCTCTTTGTCGAGAATCGATGGATGTGCCCTGACAGTAAAAAGCAGTTTCCCATTGGCTGAAGCCTGCATCCTGTGAGGACTTCCCCTGGTCAACGCGTTGTACTGCTTTTCAATTTCCTGAAAGGCTTCGTGCATTTCTCTTGCCACGGGATCGGTCTTCACCATGGATATGGAGATCTCGGAATCAATAAATTTTCGCCGCAGTTCATTGGCGGCTGTCAAAAAATCGTTCATTGTCTCCTCTGAATACCGCTCCTGAACATTTTCTTCCGAACTCGGCCGTAGGGGCTCCCTGCCCCGGATCCATTTAACGGTTTTGACGGCAGCCCGAATCGGCATGTCCATAAGGTTGCCCGCCTTGCGCATCCATCTGATATGAGAAGGGTCTGTCCTGTGCCAAATTTCCATGAACCGTTTAAGTACGATGTCCATGGGAAACCGTTTCAATGCCTGGTGCACGCAATGGCTTTGCCACGTCTGCAGGGCATTGCGGTAGAGTCCCAATTCAAGCAGCGACACCCCGGCCCGGCTTGAAATTTCCCCGGCCTGTTCCAACACATCCACAAGAATGGAAGACATCAATTCCAGGCGAATTTTTTGCCTGTCCAGATGTGCCAATGCATGCATCAAGGGAACCCCGCCATCTCCCACCGGCAGCGTGTCCATGAACCTCTCGTCGGCGGCTACCCGATTATCCTCATTGGCCCTGTAGATTCCCAATACCTGATCGACAGCATCCCTGCCGTATAGATTTTCAGCAACCGTTCCGGCATGCGCCAGAATCTCTTCATCAGGATAACTCGCATATACACGATATATCAGGAAACATTTGCGGGTACCGATACCGGTGAGAATCTCTGAAATAAAGTCGGTGTTGTCCCGGTTGTTGTAATTGGCATTGGTAAAGATATAGACCAACACATCCGACACTTCCAGTGCTTGCCTGGCAACCTCGCGGTTGAGATAGCTGCCCTTCAGCCCGGTGTCGAAATCAGGTGTGTCCAGTAGAATAAGATTGGAAGGCGTCTGGGTATTGAGTACATATGAGGCATTTCCCTGCCGGGTAAGATCGTTTTTATCCAGCAGGGGTTCCGGTCGAAACCCGAAGGTGTCGAAAAGATCTTCAAAGTGCTTGCCGTTCGAAAAGCTATCTATATTACCGGAAATGAGAATTCGGCGGTTGATACCGGCTGTACCACCCGTAGGTGACAAATTTTCTTGAATGAGCGTATTGAAAAGTGAGGACTTGCCGGACGAACCCCCTCCGCAGATGGATGCCACCAGGGGGAAATCCGGAGCCAGCTTGGGAAGCAGTTTTTTGTCGATGAGGCCCTTCCAGGTTGCGATGTCCACATCCTGGCCCAATCTCAGCTTCTCCACAAGCTGTGGTACAGTTTCCCTGAGGAGTTTGATATCCTGGTCTATGGATTGTTGCGAGGGATGTCTCACAATATAAGTTCCTGTTAATGATCCCTGGAATAAAATAAGTGCATATTTTGCAGTAAGAAAAAGCAATCACGAAAACACGAAATGTTAAAAGCACGAAATTTTTCATGGTTTTTTTTCGTGGTTTCGTACTTTCGTGATTTCGTGATAGAGGATTTTTTTCGCTCTATCCGAGTTAAAAGTTGTTTGGCCTTTACCCTATCACAATCTCAATAAAATCGTTGCACGATTTTATAAAACTATCTTACGGATTACAGTAATGCAGCATTTCGATGTTCATCTTCTATCGTATATCCTCACTGCCAAACTCAGATATCTCTCCTGCTCTTCAAACATCAAACCTTTGCCGGTCATCATTCGCAGAAAGGGCATGAGTTTGTCTTCCGGCAGTTCAGGAAACTGCAGCAAAAGCCTCCTGAGAGACCGGACCTTGCTACAGAACAGGTATATCTTTCGAGAGGTGCCCACCAGGCGATGCTGCATAGGGTCTGCGTTCAGCTGTCTCTGGCGCAGGATCAGAAAACGACCACCATCCTGATAACCGAGAATCGGCCCGGATGACGGCCGTGAATGTAGATCCGCATAGAATTGGTTCCACTCTTGAATTTTCTTTTTAACAGGTTTCCAGCGTTTTTTTTGAAGCACCAGGTCACCGCGGTATGCTTGAATCGAAAATTGGATGTTTTTTGTGATGTGCTCCGGTAACAGGATACGGTAATAGGGATGATTGGATATGGATTTGATATGAAACCGGGCGGGGTTTTCCCACACCGAACTCCCCAGACCCAACCAGAAATTAACCGGCTTCAAGGGCCTGAAAGGCATGGCAAATATCATATTTTGGAGGGTTTCCATAACATCTGTTTCATCACTACCCGGAAAATGGATTATCAGGTTGGAAACATTCTGTAATCCCAGGGCCTCGCAGTTTTTCATGATCTCCATATTCTGAATTGCCGTTATACCTTTGTCCATTTTTTTCAATAGCTTAGAGCTTAGTGCCTCAATTCCCACCTGAACCTCGGTCATGCCTGCCGAATGCATCCTGGCAAGTGTCTTCAGGGGCGTCGATGCCCTGATCTCTGAAAACATTTTCAGATCCTTGCTCAAGCGGTTCAAGCCTGTAAATAACCTGTCTGGCGATTCAGCGGGTAGTACGTTGTCCATGAATGCGACGGACAGCGTCTGGTGACGTTCCGTTAACACGTCGATGTCATGAACCAGTTCTGAGGAATGCCTCTTTCGATATCCATTCCACTGCAGGTTCAGATTGCAGAAAGCACATCCTCCGGGCTGATTCCGGCGGGTCTCTCCTTTCCACCAGCACCCCCGTGACGATTCCACGGGAAGCGTGGAAAAAAACCGCTTGCCGGGAGAAAATGTTTCCAGTGTCTGAAAATAGTCATCATAGTCAGGTGTTGCCAGACGTTCAAGGTCAGGCAATTGGGAAAAGGAATGCAATTCATTGTCAGGCGTCTCACGCGTTACGACACCCTCGATGGTGTGGGCTGTTTCGATATTGCCATGTTTTTCAAGATGAGACATTAGCTGCAACAGGGGAAGCTCCCCTTCCCCGTTCACGATAACATCGATGTCTGTGAAAACATCCAGGTAGTTTTTACAAAAAGGATTGGAGACCGTCGAGCCACCAAATAAAGTGATAATATCAGGAGAAATCTTTTTGATCTGCCGGGCAGCATAGAGACTCGAGGTTAACTGGCACAAACACACGGAAATTCCCACCAGGCCAATACCATGCCAGTTTATCTGCTGTATTGCCTCATCTGTGCTGTCCTTTACCCGTCCAAGCAAGGCTTGAAAATCAACTGACCTCAACACCTGATCCCGGGATGCCTGCTCCCGGAACAATCGTTCTATGGATACAGACCGTTCCGGGTACAACAGTGCGGCATACACCGATTCGGCCAACCAGGTCCGTCTTGATATGGCCTGATACACATCATAGCCGATGGCGTGAGCCACATTCAGATACATATGCGACGTATCCACCCGGGTGTCTTCCATTTCTTTGTTTAGAAACGATTTCAGGGAGCCCAGCTGGATCGACGGCCGTTTGAACAACGGCCACGGCAGTGACATGAGATATATATGGTTGAATCTATTAGTATATAGGTGGTTCATGCCTGGTTTCACAGCGCACCCCTACGCTGCATAAACAACAACGAATGAACATCGAACATCGAACGCCCAACATCGAATGTTGAATTTGAAATATGAAGAAACAGGGGTACGTATTGAAGCTTCCCGCCGCAAACAGCGGGGAATCTCCGCCCGTAAGGATTTCTGACTTTTTTAGATTCGCTCGCTAACCCCGCCGCATGCGAAACACTGCCGAACGGCAGAACCCACGGGGAATGCGCTCGCTGTTGCGGTTCAATATTCGTTTTTATTCGATGTTCGATGTTCAGCGTTCGATGTTGGACGTTCATCTTTATGAAGCCTTGGAGTTCAGGTATGTTTCATTCATGATACCCTTCAGAACAGGCAGCGACCCGTCAGCCGGCACCTCAAACCCGAACATGAGCTTGAGAAAATTCAGCGTGATCCGGCAGGTAGCACCCCACAACACCTCGGTTTCCTGACCGTTTTTATGTAAGAAACTCGGGGCATCATAGACCTGCTGGCGTCCGTTATTAGCATTGGGGTCTTTCATCTCAAGCCGGTACTGGACGTAATTGCCGGGGTCGAGTAGTTTTCTCAATGGAATCGAGATAATTTTTTCAACTTCCCAGTTCAGTTTAAAACGCTGCTGTTTCGAAACCCACCCGATCATGGGATATATGACCCGCCCGAACATGACCAACCGCTGGACCGGCAGGGGTCCCAGGAAACGGACACCGAAAGGATTCAGACGCATCTCTTCGAAACTTTCACGCAGACTGGTAAAAAAAAGAATCCTCAGGATTTGCGCCTCCTTGAATCTCCGGGAGCGAATCGTCGACCAGAAAGGCCAGCGCCACATGGGCAGACCTGGAAGCGTCATGACCCTGGCCAGAAAAGTTGCCACCTCCTGGGCAGCACAGGTCTCCGGGTTGGGTGACCGTCTGGGATCGCTTGTTCAATATAAGACTGGGTTCGGGTGTCTGGCCCTTGTCCCCCGGCGTGAGTCCCAGAAGAAACAGGACTGCCGAAGCTTTTTTTATACCGTCCATATGTTCCGGATAGACCTGTTCTGCAAAAAGGAGTTCACCCGGTTATCTGCAGGATGTGGTTTTGAAGAGATGTGGGGTTATGTACTAGAGAGTGCATTAGGATTCCACGAAGATAAACCTTAGGGGTTCTGGCTGTAGTCGGTTGGGCTATTAGCCGCTTACAGATTATTACTTATCACTGCTATTCGTTACCCAGAGAGAGTAACTGCTGGGAGGGATATTGTCAAGAATGGAGCAGGTTCAAAATATCATGTATTCTGAAACCAGAATACCGATCTTTATACAGATATCAATAACAAACAGAACGTATCTAAAAAATAGGATTTTTGTTCAAGATCAAGGCGAGTTTGAGTTTCACCCCGGAGGCGCCCGCAGGAAGTGCCCTTGGGGTGAATACTTTTGTATTTCGAGGAATTGAAACCCAAGCTTAACGCAGAGATTGGACAACAAGACATTTTTTAGAAAAAAAACTGCCCGTCCCCCATGGACGGGCAGCTAAAAGGAGTGACATAAGTCACGTTTCAGACTGATTGTTTACACAATTCTATTTCTTGAATACTTGCCTCCTGCCAACCCCGGCAAGACCGATAAGACCGGTGCCGAGCAGTAACATGGTGGCGGGTTCGGGAACGGGTGCCACACCTCTTACGGTGTCATTTCCACATTCCAAGGTTAAGTGAACCTTTTCCCCACTAAGGATAAGATCTGCAACCACATCACTAGCAGCAATCTGCAGGACATATCTTTGTTGATTTAAAGAACCCCACTCATCGAATAGATCACTAGGATCATAAAAGACAGCCGAAGTTACAGTGTATTCCCCATTACCAGACGCATTAGGCATACCACCACCCTTATACTGAAAAGGTAATGATTCAGTTGCATGAGATGAGCCAAGCCCCACCGTAGTATATTCAGGTCCATATAAAAAATAATTACCCGATTCATTCAAATTCCCTTTTTTGTCCCGGCTCAGGTCCAGAACAGAATCACCAATGAAGACGTCGCCAATGGACCAATTGGTACCTCCGCTGTCGACACCCTCAAGGTAATTGAAACCACCAAGAAAAGAGAGATTTATCCCATCCCAAAAAACACCTTCAAGATCCCAGTCCTGTGTTTGTATGCTATTTAATTCAACCTCATCGTCTTCAAGACCAATGCCTTCACCTGATTGGCTCGAGATTTTATCATTAATGGTTATATTGGTTCCCAAATCACTTATGCTGATCGCCATCGCGGTTCCAGCCAATAAAAACAACACCAAAAAGGGTAAAACTAAAATCTTAAACCATTTCTGCATGAGCCATCTCCTCGTTTGATTGATATATGTGAAACTTGGTCAATTTTCGATTTGAAATAT
>RCNC010000706.1_pt1 | contig 21707 bp, 20 predicted proteins | sample 2041301 | NCBI WGS metagenome assembly RCNC01 (sample SAMN09708231, study PRJNA481090) | Marine sediment metagenome, whole genome shotgun sequencing project. | biome: marine sediment; feature: ocean; material: sediment; isolation source: Sewage treatment plant 13A marine sediment (STP13A) ...
ATCGGAACTCGAGAGCGCATCGGCCACGGCCACGTTTGGGTAGCCGCTTCGGTGGAGCAGGAGAACCACATGCTCGACGAGCTGAGGGTCGGTCCCGGTGGGGGAGCCGAGATCGAAGATCTCCAGATCCGGTTTGATGAGGATGGAGAAGCCGGCCTTGTCGACTTTCGCATCGGCCCGTACCTCTTCGAGACGCTCCCAGAATCCGGCCTGCGCCATGGTCTCTTCCAGGAGGGTGAATTTGTCTGCGTCCGCAGCGATTTCTACGTCGATTTGCTCGTCTGTGACTTCGTCCGAGTATTTATCGTAGTCTTTCTCGAAGTCGAAGTATATTACGTCTGCGCCAAAGTCAGTTTTCATGTCGTCCTGCGAGCGAAAAAAGTCGCCCATGCCGACGAAAGCGCCGCCCATAGAGCCGATGCGTGCTTGACCGAAAGCCTTGGCGGCCTTGGCAGCGCGACAGTGACCTGCGCAGCGTGCGACCACGTCCGATTCGGTGATGTGACCCGCTTCGACGAAGTACGTTATACCTTTGCGCTTTAATAGATTGCACATGTCCATGACCCCGTGGATACCGTGATTGGGCGTGATATCTGAGCGGTCCATGCGCTCGGACATGTTAAATGTGGGTGTGGTGTCGCAAACGATTACCGGCACATTGAGTGTACTGAGTGCGTCAACGGATTCTAGAGACGGCGAGTATGCGAAGTGAAACGTGACGACTGCGTCGACATCCGCGGGTGTTGTGCCGCTGTAGTCCAGGCAAAATTCAATTGCATTTCGCGGAAAGGATGCATCATGCTTTATCCGGGTGAATCGCTCCTCCTGGGCAGCACAGACAATCTTGCCGTTATCGATCAGAGCGGCTGCGCTATCGTGATAATAAGCAGAAATACCGATTATTTTCATTGTTCGAAGTAGATTACACGTTGGTCAGATGGCGTACACATTCTGGTGCTTTATCCGACTGAGCTACGAGCGCTACGAAAGCGAGATATTTTAACCGATTTAAGCATAAGTTTAATAGACGACAATCCATCTGTCTAACGTAACCTGATTGAAAGTGAACTTTTGAAACACTACATCTGAGGCGCTACTGCCTGCATCAACAAACCGCACAACCACGCACCATAAGTACCCAACACGTAGCCAAACACCGCCAGCAACACACCAACCGGTGCCAATGCAGGATGGAAAGCCGCTGCTAAAACAGGTGCCGATGCAGCGCCGCCGATGTTGGCTTTACTACCTACCGCCAGGAAGAAATAGGGTGCTCTTATTAGTCTACCCACAGCGACCAGAATGATGATGTGGATCAACATCCAGATACCACCGACCATGAACAGACCGGGATAATCAGCGAGAGATCGGATATCCATTTTCATACCAATGGTCGCGACCAGAACGAAGATGAATACCGTTCCGATTTTCGAAGCACCGGCACCTTCATATTCACGGGCCTTGGTAAATGACAAGATAACGCCAATGGCAGTAGAGATGATGATCAGCCAGAAAAACGTGGATGTCAGGCTGAACTTTGACAGGTACGGTGCATTCTCCTGAATGTAGGGTGCGATAAAATCTGCCAGGAAATGTGACAAGGCAGTTGCTGCAAATGCAATGCCGAGCATCACCATCAGATCAGCCGTCGTTGGGTTTCTCGCAATACTCTTGCCAAACTCCTCCATCTTCATTTGCAGATGATCTACTGAAGATGAATCTGCTTTAAAAAAACGATCTATGGCGTCTTTTTTGCCGATACCGATGAGCAGGATAGCCATCCAGACCTCTGCCACGATAATATCGACCGTGATCATGATGCCGAACAGGCTGTTCGATGGGCTGAACACCTCGTACATGGCGGCCTGATTTGCACCACCGCCAATCCAGCTACCAGCGACGGTCGTCATGCCACGCCAGATCGCCTCGGGGCCAGCACCACCGACCAATTCCGGGTTAAAAGTTGAAACCAATAGAATGGATAACGGTCCGCCTAATATGATGCCTGTTGTGCCGGCCAGGAACATGACAACCGGCTTGTAACCCAGGTGGGCGATTTCTTTTAAGTCAACACTCAGGGTCAGCAATATTAAACAAGCCGGCAGCAAATACCGGCTGGCGACGAAATAGAGTTTGGAATGTTCGCCATCAACAATACCGAAGGTGTTGAGCAGGGATGGCAGGAAGTAGCACAGCAACAACATCGGTATGATGCTGTAAAACTTCTTTAGGCCAGGATGGTCACTGGAGGAGGTCTTGAATACAAAGGCCAGCAAGGCCATGAGCAAACCAAGTACAACAGCATCATTGGTAATCAGAGCGTGGGATTCTTCCATCATGAGTGCTGATTCTTCAATGCGATCAATTCGCTGGTAATAATGTCATAACGCCAACCCATAAATCGTTTTGATAATGGTTCATTTTCGGGTGATAGAATCAGGCTTTCCAGTTCCCGTTTTGAGGCCAGCAGGGCGGGCTCAATTGACAGTTCTGAAGCTTTTTTGTTAACCAGGTTTCGCATGTCATGCATCATCGGGCGGTGTCCTGATTGAAGAAGATCCGGTGCATCCGAACTGATTCTTTCCTCGATAATATGGTCGATGGTAGCGATGATCATGGGCCCATGACGTCGAATCGGATTTGGATGCCAGACATCCAGTTCTGTCAAGGCTTCCAGGCTGCGGGGCTGTTGGTTGGCAATGGTCATCAATGCGTTGTCCCTGATGACAAACCCGCGCGCAAGATTTCGTCTTTCCGCCTCCTCATCCCGCCATTTTGCAAGTGACTGCAATATCGCCAGAGATGTGCCGTCAAGCCGGCCATTGCCGTTAATTCGTTTCCAGGAGTGATCTGGTTGTGGTGGTGTGAGCGCTTTGTTGAGTAGCCTCGTACAGTCTTCCTCCAACCATTCCAGCCTGTCAAGTTCCACCAGTTTTGCTTCCAGATGCCGGTGCATCATCGGTAGCAGGCAGACATCCAGGGCGGCGTAATGCAATTGGGCGGGGCGCAGGGGCCTTTTAATCCAATTTGAACGTGTTTCACCTTTATCGACAGTAATACCCAGTAACCATTCAACGGTCTTGTGATACCCCATCTGCAATGGCTCACCCAGCATGGCACAGGCTGTTTGGGTATCGAACATTGGATCGGGTACCGAATCCGTTGTGTAAAGAAGGACATCCAGATCTTCAGATGGTGCATGCAGGATTTTGACAATGGCCTGATTTTCAAACAGATCCGCCATTACTTGAAGAGGGCCTGTTTTTAGTGGGTCCACCAACCAGACTTTCTTACCATCCGAGAGTTGTACCAGTCCAAGATCGGCACGCCAGGTTCTCTCGCGTACAAACTCTGTGTCAATTCCAATGACGTCACAGTTCAGCCACTCTTTAAGAGCGTCTTGTAACTGTTCGGCAGATTCAACCATGACAGGTTGGTCGGCGGCAGCCAGTGCCACCTCAATTTTGCTTTGAGTAATCATTCAGGGTGTGATAATTCGCTTTTTAAACCAATTGTTATTGATTGTTTGTTCAGGTTTTTGTCGCATTTCCTTATGCTTGTCGTTGTCGGACTTCTGGGTTAAGGTTGCAAGCTGTGCACGGGCACGCAGTTTCCGTTGCAGAAACCTTAACATGACAGGGGCTTCAGGCAAGAGAAATCGCATGTTTGCCAGTAAATTCATACTCAAGTACCCGACATGGCTGGTCCTGCTCAGTTTGCTTTTGTGTGTGTCATATTCACAAGCCCAACAACAGCCAGAGGAATCATCCGAAAGCGATAACTCTACCGAAAATCGTCGAATTGACCGTTTGGGTGAGGGCAGCACGGATCAGTGGGAGATGGATCTCGCCTTACCCAGCGAAGCATCTTCAGTCCGAACAAACAGCGCTGAATCTGCATTACCGGATGAGGCACAAAACCGGCAATTGCAGCAATTATTATCCAGCCTGGCGCAAAAACCAGGCGATGGTTTGTTGCTTGAAAAGTTAAACACGCTGTTGCTGGATGTTCTGAGTCAGGCCAATCATTTGATTGATTCAGGGTCCAGCCAGCAGGCCGGGGAATTGTTGTCGTTGATTCAATCTATTGATCCGGCTCTGACTGGCCTCAATGCCGCGAAGACACGTCTGCTGACTTTAAACGAGATAACCAAACTGCTGAGTGCAGGCAATGTTGCGCTGAAGTCCGGACGACTACTGGAGCCCGAAAACAACAGCGCCCTTTATTATTTTAAGGGGGCAGTAAAGAAAGACCCACGGAGTCAGGCGGCTCAACAGGGGCTGGCAGGACTGCAGAAAACGCTGGTTGAACTTGCCCTGGAATGTGCCCGTGAACTCGACTTTGAAACGGCTGATACATGGTTGCAGGACGCATCTACTGTCTGGGAAAACCAGGATGTGGTAGCAGCAAGTCGTATCGAGATTGCATCGTTCAAACAGGAATATGCCAACGAACTTGAACTCAAGGCCATCGGTTCCATGAATTCAGGAAACTACAATTTCGCTGATTTTCATATCATTGATCTGATTGCACTCGGCGGGCAAGAGGACAGAGTCGAGGCTCTGCGGGAACGGCTTGAAGAAACACGTCATTACGGTGGTTTTGAACCTGGCCAAATTATCAGTGATGAGTTATTGCAAGCGGGTGGAAAGGCGCCGGAAATCGTAATTATCGCAGCGGGTAGTTATTTGATGGGCTCCAAGGAGCGCTCAACGGTTGCCAAGGACCATGAAAAACCGCAGCACAGGGTAACTATCCAACACGGTTTTGGCCTGGGTGTCAGGGAAATCACAGTTGATGAATTCCGTCTGTTTGTCGAGCGCAGTGGCTACCAGACCGCTGCGGAACGGAGCGGCAAGTCACGGATTTATGATGAGGCCGCCGGACGTCTCAGCTACAAAGATGGGGTTACCTGGCAACATGACTACAGGGGTAGAGAGGCCAAACCGGATATGCCTGTGCTGCATGTAAGTGTAGGCGACGCCAAGACTTATACGCGGTGGTTGGCAGGGGAAACCGGCAAGCGTTACCGGTTACCGTCTGAAGCAGAGTACGAATATGTGGCCAGGGCCGGCGGCAATGGAACCTACTGGTGGGGTGAAGGTTCGCCAACAGAAGTTGTGGAGAACCTGACGGGCGAACGTGACAAATCCCCGGCAAAACGGCAATGGACGACGTCTTTCAAGAGATATGGCGATGGCCACTGGGGGCCGGCGCCCGCTGGTTCATTAAAAAATGCTGAACTGACCCATCCAATGGGTGTTTTGGATATTGCCGGTAATGTCAGTGAGTGGACGGAAGATTGCTGGCACCAGAATTATATCAAAGCACCTGCAGACGGCTCAGCCTGGGTAAACCCGGGTTGCATTCGCCACGTTGCGCGGGGCGGTTATTGGGCCAGTGCTCCCGAACAAAGCCGCGCAGCATACCGAATTTCTGCCAAAGCAGATAGCTATGGTCCGGTCATTGGTTTTCGCATCGCAAGGGATCTTTAGTAACCGCCTGGTGGGGCATTCAATCTACGGTATCTTCAATCCTCGGTTTTTAGTTCCGTATTGATGATCAATGCCAGGCGGGAAGCTGCCAAAGCAATCTGTTGCTGTATGTGTTCCCAGCTTTTTTCCTCGAAAGCCGCCTTGATCTTCTTTTTAGACGGGTAAGCGGCCCGTTCCGCCAATTGATGTGACTCACTTGTCCAGTCATTCACCATTTCCGGTGACCAGTTTGAGTCTGCTTGCACTGTCGGGAATGGACTGGTTTGCCCAACGAGGTATTGCCAGCTGTCTGCCTGCTCTTTGATCAATCCAGAATCCCAGAAACGGTGCAGATTCATTTTTTCGCCTTTGTACTTAACATCGATGTTATTTCCGCCACGGTCATCGGCAAACCCGGCGTGTAGTGGTTGATGCAGGTCACCAACCAGATGACATAGCCAGGCAAACGCCTGCCTGCGTTCATCATAGGAAGCCTGGCGGTTTCCAAGCCCGGTAGCATAGTGTTTTATCGCTTCTGTCACACAATAGCCCGGTGGGCGTTCCGGGTGATTCAGATGCTCGGTGCGTAGTGGACAATCTCTCGCCTGTTCATAGACATCGATGCCACGCGGGATATTGACGTAGTGAAGAGGCGCACTCCAGGCATCGTCTTCGTTTTCACGTATGACGTCGGGCCAGTTGCATTCCTTTGCCATGGCTTCTTTGCTCAATGGCCTGATTATACTTTCCAGCTCATGCAGGGCATCTGGCTGGAGCTGGTTCACGGCCAGAATACCGATCGCGGTATGACCGTCCCCACCCCATGCGAAAGAATGGTTGCTGAATCCCAGCAAGGCAAAGCTTGCCAATGTTGTGAAAATAACGTGACTAAAGAATGTACGAGCAGGGTTGATCATGAAACAGGTGCCTATCAGCTTCTCTTTAAATAATGGATAAATCAGGGTGCAGGTAGTTTATCACCGCTGAATGATCGTCACAGGCATCTTCAAGGCAAAAAAAACCAGTCCGAAGACTGGGTTTTTTTTAGTGGTACCAGTGGACGGACTCGAACCGTCACGCTTTTTAAAGCACCGGATTTTGAATCCGGCGTGTCTACCAATTCCACCACACTGGCATCAGTGAGCGGATAGTACAGAAAGTCGATATTTTCGGCAAACATTTTCGTTATTTTTGGCTTGATTCGCCTTGGCCTCAGAGACTGTCTTCAAACCAGACCCGGTCAAAATAAGACACTATATGTGCATTGAAATGCTCGTAATCTACCAGGAACGCATCGTGCCCCATGAGTGACTCCAGATTTGTGAAGCCCGTGTTTATGCCATTTGCCCAAAGAGCATCTGCAATTTCTTTTTGCTGACGGGCAGGGAACAGAATGTCTGTTTCCACACCGATAACGCACGCTGATTTCAGATTGATACCTGCCAGTGCAGAATTAAGGTCTGGATAACCATCGGCTATGTTGAACCAGTCCATGGCTCGGGATAAATACAGATAGCTACATGGGTCGAACGAGCGCACAAAGCGGCGCGCGGCGGCCTCGAGATAAGATTCCACCTCGTAGTTCATGCCAAACAGTTCAGTCGGAAAATAATTCTGTTCCCGTCTGCCAAAGCGGGTTCGCCATTCTTCGGATGACCGATAAGACAACATGCCCAGTTTGCGCGCCATTCGCATACCTTTAACAGGCCAGTTTTCATCGTCGTAGTTGCCGTTGTTCCAGTTTGGGTCGGAAACAATCAATTCCCTTTGTAATGAACGTATGGCGATACTGAAGGGTTCCGAGTTGGGTGAGCTTGAAATGGTCAGGAAATGGCGTGCACCGTCCTTGTTTTGCTGTAGATAGGACAATGCGTTCATGCCACCCATCGAAGGCCCGACCATGGTGCACAACTGATCGATACCCAGGTGTCTGACAAGCATGTTTGCACTCTGGGCAATGTCCTCGACGCATAGTTCAGGAAAATCCAGCCTGTACGGCCTGCCCGTTTCCGGGTTCTTGCTGGCAGGGCCAGTTGAACCCTTGCAGCTACCCAATGAGTTCAGGCAGATAACATAAAAGCGATTGGTATCTATCGGTGCACCGGGACCGATCATCGGTTCCCACCAGCCAGGAGTGGGATCTTCTTTGCTGGATGCTGCATGTGCGCTGGGTGAAAGACCACTGAGTATCAATACCGCGTTGGAACGGTCCGTATTGAGTTCACCCCAGGTTTCATAAGCAAGCGTGAAAGATGGCAAGACACCGCCTTTTTTCATCAAAAGCGGCTCATCGATATGCAAGAATCGGGTTGCTGAGGTCATAAGCTATGATTCACGTTCAGAGTTATTACAATGATAGCCTGAGAAGCGCAGGAATGCGCGATATTGAGGGGTGATTTGATACGTGCGTAATAAATTACGCTGGGGATAATCGTCGTAGGGTGCGTAACTTGTTACGCACGGCTCTTCTGGGGTTTATTCGTGCGTAACAAGTGACGCACCCTACTGGGTTCCGTGGATTTGGGGTAAGAGGAAGTCTACGCCTACATAGGTGAACAGCACGGCCAGGAAGATCAGCCAGGTGATAAATGACCAGGTTTCCTTGGGATCCCAAAACCACAATTGACCAAATATCCAGTCGCCCCACAATGCACCGGTAATGACATCCACCGTTAGAAAACAGAAAGCAAAAAATGAAGCCCTCTCAAAAGGCTGTGAGCAAGAAGAGTCAAAAGCGGCACGGCCTAAGAGTTATTTCCATCAAGAGGCGAGAAAAGCGAGCTTTTATTGAAACCCCATTTATGGAGTCGGAATGAAATAGATGTAGCCACAACCCCCAAACCATACTGAGTAGAAGCTGACAGGCTGATCGAAGACGAATCTTCATCGTAACGGGTAGGGCAGGTGATCTCGCCGATTTCATAACCCGCATAGATGATTTGAGCCAGCATTTGATTGTCAAATAAAAAATTATCAGAGTTATTGTCCAACGGCAAACGTTCCAGCACTTCCCTGGTAAAAGCACGGTAGCCTGTGTGATATTCGGAAAGCTTGTAGTCCAATAAAAAGTTCTGAAACGCAGTCAAAAAACGGTTTGATATGTACTTGTGCATGGGCATCCCACCTTTAAGGGCGCCTTGTCCCAATATACGGGATCCCAGTGCACAATCGAAAATTCCCTGTGACAATATTGATGCCATTGATGTGCACAATTTTGGCGTGTACTGATAATCAGGGTGCAGCATGATGACAACATCAGCACCAAGTTCCAGGGCAGCCTTGTAGCAACTTTTCTGATTGCCGCCGTAACCGGTATTCTTCTCATGAGTAATGACGTGCGTTATACCCAGATTTTTGGCCACCTCGGGCGTATTGTCACTGCTCTTGTCATCGACCAGGATCACATCATCGACGATGTCGTGAGGGATTTCCCGGTAAGTTTTTTCGAGAGTGGTTGCAGCATTATATGCAGGCATTACAACGACAATCTTCTTATTGTTTAGCATCTCTCAGTACGCCATTTATAGTAAAGGGGTGTTCGCTTTATGTTTATGAGTTGAAAATAAGTAATAACAAAAATAATGAACATTATTAAACAATTATAATTCTGACTTAGCCAAAACCTGACTGATCTGGATCAATATATCATTTATCCGTCGCAGCTTTTGTTTTGCAGGTAAACCAAAATAGTTGGAAAAACCCAAAGTCAGGATCAACAACATGATTTGAAATTTGTCGTTTGAGCTTGCCAGTCGCTCTATGCCACTGCGGAGTCTTAGCTCTTTGAAAGCCTTGATTTCAGTTCGATACCTCTTTGCGAGTTCCGTCACCATCGCGTGTGCAAAGCTGGGGTCAATATCTATCAATTTAGAAAAAAGCGGAATTTTTCAGATGACAGGAATATCTTCATTTTTCATCACAGACCCCTTCAGTGATCATCCTAATGATCCTAAAGATCAAATATTTCAAGCGTAGTTTTCGAGATAAGATCAAATACCGTCAAGGGTGTCAGATTGAGTGCTAAAGTAACGACAATGAAAGCCTTAGAGCCACAGGAATGTGCACAGAAAATTACATTGAAAAAACCTGAAACCCGTCAGAATATCGATGAATCCGGACTCGTCACCAGCAGCCAGACGGGTATTCATCCACAGCTGGAAAGGTATGTGCGCCGGCACCTTGAAAAACCATGGGCGCAACCTTTCCATCCTCCGAGTACCGATGTCTATCGTCAATTGAAAAACGAAGGTATTTTGTCCGGGGACGAGTCCATCATTCTGGACTCTGGCTGTGGTACGGGAAGCAGTACTCAAAGACTGGCTGAATTGTTCCCCCGGCATATCGTGATAGGCGTGGACCAGTCTCGTGCACGTCTTGCCAAAAGTGGTGTTAGTTCAGGGTTTTCAAGAAACGGAAACTGCATCCTGCTTAGAGCGGAACTAAGCACTTTCTGGCGTTTGTTATTTAATGATGGGCATACACCGGAACGACACTTTCTGTTCTATCCCAATCCATGGCCCAAGCCAGGGCACTTAAAGCGGCGCTGGCATGGGCATCCAGTTTTTCCACATTTGTTGTCATTGGGTGGTGAGATAGAAATGCGTTGCAACTGGGAAATATATGCACTGGAGTTTGCGCGGGCGGTGAATTTGGCAACCAGTGCGGACATCAGGCGAGAGAGATTTTATCCAGAAAATGGTATTTCGCCATTTGAACAGAAGTATATACAACGCGATCAGTCGCTATTTTCTGTAGTTGTACCCGCGCAAATCACACAGGCCTTCAGGGTTTCCCGGTTACCTGCTTAGTTTTACAGGCAGGTAAAGACGTGGCTATTCTTTCTCAGTTTCAGTTGCCGGGGGAGGGGTGTAGTGATGGATTTCCTCCAGGCTGTTGTAAATGAAGGTTACAAACTGCGCAGGCTTTATCCAGACCTTCCCCAATGTTTCATCCCATTCTTTGGTGGGCTCGGCTGCAATAATCTGTTGCAGGTTCATGTCCTGGTCTATCAGTTCCTGCACGTTGGCGCTGGCTTTTATCAGGAAATCCCGATAGCTCTTCAGGTCTTCGGTCATTGCCAACGGCCCATGACCCGGAATGATACGTGTGGATTCATCCGCCATGGATAATGCAAGATCCGCGGCCTCTACAAGGCCTTCCATGGAGCCGCCTGCATCGAGATCAACGTAGGGATACTGGTCGTTGAAATACATATCACCCATATGAACAACGTTACTGACGGGGAAATGAATGATGCTGTCACCATCGGTATGTCCGTGGGCAACATGATATGCGGTTGCGGACTCACCGTTAAAGTGTAATGTCATCCGGTCATTGAAAGTCACCACTGGCAAAGCATTTTTTGCATAGGGTGGTGTGGTGTTGTTCATAAAAATGCTGACCTGTTGAGTGGTCATTCTTTTACGGATATTGTCATGCGCGATTATGACGGCACCGGCACTGCCAATGGCCTCGTTACCACCGGTGTGGTCGGCGTGATAATGCGTATTGATGACGAACTTGATCGGCTTGTTGCTGATCTTTCTTATGGCCTGTAATAATTGGGTGGTTATAGGTCTGACCTGGTCATCAATGATGTACAGTCCGTCCTTTCCAGTGGAAATGCCTACATTACCGCCGCGCCCCTTGAGCATGTAAATCGTGTCAGAAAGTTGAATAGTCGTGAATTCAACTGACTTGTCCTGGGCAAATGAACTGTTTATCGAGGCCAAAAATATTGCAACTAACAGCAAAGGTCTCATGGGCCTGTCCCTGATCTGTCGGTTTAGGTACTCCTAAGGTACACGCTGATCAAGGTGTAGTGCAATTGTTGTCACAGCTTTTGTGTCTATTGTAATTTTATTGGCCTGGATGTCACCGGATCCTGAATTGGCAATACCGCCGGCAGAAATACGTGCACTGATGTCCAATTTCTCAAAATCCTCCAGAGACATACCCGGCTGCAAGAGATCTGCGTCAGTGAAGTTCAGCGACATGGGGAATCCCCGTGGAGCAAGACGTTTGACTGCCAATGGCATACCCGCGCCGCCAGCAGGGTGTATAAATATAAACAGTGCCCCATTGCCGGGTACTGAACCAGCCAGGTCGTCGGCAATGGTAAGCGTCACAGGAATATTAAAACCTGCAGCGGCAGGCGGGGTAGCAACGGGTTCAGCTACTACAGCTTCGGTAACGGTAGCTTTCTCAGTAACAGGATCAGTAACTGTCGATCCCGCTACCATGGTTGCCGGACTTGCTTCTCCCATTCTGACCTGGGCCATCTGAATCTGCTGGGTCACTGAACTGGCAGGACCTGAAGCAGGGTCAAGTTGTTCTAACAGACGTTGCCAATAAGTGACCGCCTGTGCATCGTCGCCATTCTGGGCAGAGATCATACCCATCAACCACAAACCCTTTTGCAGTTGCGGATCAATGGCCAGTGCAGACTCGATTAGTTGCTGTGATTGCGGGCTGATTTCCTGACTGCCGGATGCAAACAGGTTTGCTTCGGCCAATTCAACCATCACCATGGGGTTGTCGGGCAGTAAGCGGTAAGCGTTCTGGAAAGCGGTCTCAGCCTCAGCGTAACGCTGCATTGTCTTGAGACTGCGTCCAAGGATTAACCAGCCATCCGGATCATCAGGGTTCTGAGCCATTCTTTGTTGCAGAGAGGCCACAAGCTCGTCCATCTGGCCTTGCTGCTCAGAGTGGGCTACTTGTTGCTGAGATGATTGTGGTACCGGTTTTACAGCCTGCAGATTGATGGCCTCAGGGGTGCCGATGCTCTGATACATCAGAATTCCAGCCAAAGGTACCATCAGGAATATAAACAAGGCTGTGATTTTATCCCGGGCAGAACCGGCAACAAGTGGCCAGCTGACGATAGCAGCGGAAATGGCAAGCAGGGCAATAGCATAAATCCAGAAATTCATTCTTTATTCTCTTGGGTGAATGATCGGTTATTGGTTTGAGTCTTGTTGGTCTTCGTTGGAACCAGCATCAAGCAAAGACTTACGTTTCTTAATATTGCTTCGCAGGATCAACGCACCAATCAACAACATGACCAACGGTGCCAACCACAACAGGTAAGTATTTTGTTGTACGGGTGGCCGGTACAGCACGAAATCTCCATATCGATCCACCATGTATTTTTTGATCTCGTCATCAGTCTTTCCCATCAGCAACATTTCATGCACCTTGCGACGCAAATCATGAGCCAGTGTTGCATCCGAATCGGCCAGGTTCTGGTTTTGACAAACCGTACAGCGTAATTCCATGGTTAGTTCGTTAAATCGATCTTCCTGCTCCTGGGTCATAAATACCAACGGTTCCGGCGTGGGTGGGACTTGCGCCAGCACAGAAGCAGACATGATTAAAGTCAGCAACAAAATAAGTAGTTTGCCTGTGTTCATCAGCTACCGGACTCCATATTAGCGAGACGTGGAATGATTTCAGTTTGCACAATATCCCAGGTCAGTTGGCCAAGATGTTTAAAAACAATGGTGCCTGACGGGTCGACAAGAAATGTCTCGGGTGCAGCGTAAACACCAAAATCAACACTGACGCTGCCATCGGCATCGACCAGGCTGACATCATAGGGATCACCCCAGCGTCGCAGCCAGTTAACAGCATCCGTTTCGTCATCACGAAAATTCATACCGACAATGTACACTGCATTGAGTTTGGCCAATTCAGTCACGACCGGGTGTTCCGCCCGGCAGGTGACACACCAGCTACCCCAGAAATTAACCAGGTAAAATTTGCCGAGAAGAGATTCTCTCGACATCGTTTGACCCGGACTGGCTAGAACCGGCAAGTCAAATGCAGGCGCAGGTTTGTCAATCAGGGGTGACGGAAGCTCTGTCTTGTGATCGGCTATTCTCAATCCGACGACGAGCAGAACGACCAGTACAATGAATCCCAGCAAAGGGACAATGCGACTGTTCACGCTGTTGCTTCTTTAGAAGTTGCTTGTACAGGCTTTTTGACAGCCACCTTGCGTCGATAACGTTTGTTTCCAGCAGCAAGCAATCCGCCAGCTGTTATCAGTATCGCACCGAGCCAGATCCAGCGTATGAAAGGCTTATGGTAAACACGCACTGCCCATGCCTGACCACTTTGATCCAGGGGTTCACCCAGTGATACGTACAGATCCCTCATCAGGCCAGGATCGATTGCAGCCTCTGTCATGGTGCTACCGCGTTGGGCATATTGACGTTTCTGAGGGTGGAGCCGGGAGATTTCACGGCCACCTTTGGTAATGATGAACTCTCCTTCATCAGCCATATAATTTGCGCCCTGAACCTTGCTGATACCGGTAAACTCAAAGGTATAACCAGACATTTCGTATTTATCACCGACTTCCATGCGTAAATGTTTTTCACTGGACAGTGAACTGGTCACGCTGAGGCCAATCAGAAAAACACCTAATCCTGCATGAGCGAGTGTCATGGCGAGCACACTGCCAGGTATTATCAGGCTGTTCTTCTTTTTCAGCAGTTGGCCCACATAAAACAGGCTAGCCAAAATTACCCAGGCACCACCGGTGATACCGATGGCGGATATCAGGCCCATTTCCTGTTTCATGAACCAGGCACTTGCTCCAACGACCACTGACAGCAGAAGCGGCGCGCGAAGTTTGCCGGCCAATCTGCCGGGACTGTCCTCTTGCCACCTGCTGTGAATTCCGATGGGTAATGCCAGAACCATTGGAACCAGCAACCAGGAAAACAATAGACCAAAGTAAGGAGGACCAACCGATATCTTACCGGCACCCAGTGCATCAATAAGCAATGGATATAACGTGCCAGTGAGTACCATCGCCGCCAATACGGCAAATACCAGGTTATTTATAAGCAAAAATGTTTCGCGGGAAAGTCCGGCAAAACCACCACCCTGGATCATCTTCGGTGCACGCGCTGCGTACAGTGTTAAAGAACCACCAACCACGACTGCCAGGTAGACCAGGATGAAAATGCCACGGGTCGGATCCGATGCAAATGCATGTACCGAGGTCAGCACACCGGAACGCACCAGGAAAGTTCCCAGCAGGCTTAGTGAAAATGCTGAAAGTGCAAGCAGTAAAGTCCAGTTGCCGAATGCGCCACGTTTTTCGGTCACAGCCTGCGAATGGATTAAAGCTGTTCCCACCAACCAGGGCATGAAGGATGCGTTTTCTACCGGATCCCAGAACCAATAGCCACCCCAGCCCAGTTCGTAGTAGGCCCACCAACTGCCCAAAGCGATACCGATGGTCAGGAATGCCCAGGCGACGAGTGTCCAGGGACGTGACCAGCGCACCCAGTCACGGGTGACATTACCACCCAGCAACGCTGCGACGGCAAATGCAAAGGCAACAGAAAACCCTACATAACCCATGTAGAGCATCGGGGGATGAATGATCAGACCGAAGTCCTGTAACAGGGGGTTCAGATCCATGCCTTCAACCGCCGAGGGGATCAACCGTCCGAAAGGATTGGATGTGAGCAGGATGAACAGCAGAAAACCTACTGAAACCCAACCCAGCACGGCGAGTACCCTGGCCCTGAAAACTTCAGGGAGTCTTTTACTGAATAGTGCAACAGCGGCAATCCACAAGCAGAGTATCAATTCCCATAACAGTAATGAGCCTTCGTGAGCGCTCCAGACTGCTGAATAGCGGTAACTCATGGGCAACAATGAATTGCTGTTACGGGCCACATACTCGACAGAAAAATCCTGCATAACGAATGCCGATGTCAAAATTCCAAAGGAAATAAACAAAAGCAGGCATTGAATCAGAGCCGCAGTCGTTGAAACTGCCATTAGTCGCCGGTTTCCGGTATAGCTGCCAATCATCGGCAGCAGACCAAGGGTTAATGCGGTCAGCAAGGCCGCCATTAAGGAAATCTGTCCTAATTCAACGGTCATTGCTCTGCCACCGTGTGACCTGACTTTTCAAGTGCGTCAGCTACTTCGGGCGGCATGTAGTTTTCATCATGCTTGGCCAGTACGTCTGCAGCTTCAAAATGACCGTCAGGGCTCAACTCACCAATCGCGATGATGCCCTGGCCTTCACGGAACAGATCCGGCAGTATGCCGTCGTACCTGACATCAACGGAGTGGGGCCCATCGGTGACGACAAAAGTCACGGCGAGGCTATCGCTTGCACGGCTTACGCTACCCCCCGCAACCAGTCCACCCAGCCGGAATTTTTTTCCTGCCGGCAGTGCCTGTTCTTCAACATCGGTGGGGCTGACAAAAAACAGCATATTCTCATTCAGAGCTCTCATGGCCACTGCTGCGGCCGCTCCGACACCGAGGACGATAATCACTGTAGCGATCAATCTGCGTTTACGTGTTGGGGTCATTGTGCTTTATCCATGCGTGCCTGGCGGGCTTTTAATTGTCTTAGGAGATTGCGTTTTTTAAACACGGGCGCGAATGCCGCCCAGAGCAGCACTGCGGTGCTGAGCAGGTATGCAGCCATAATAAATGGTGTGTAAGACATTCAGGGCTTCTCCTGTGATAACAGATCCTGAACCCAGCGTTTGCGGTGGTCCTGTTTTAATAATATGAGTCTTGCCCGGCTGAGCATATTTGCGCCGTAGAAGAACTTGGTAGAGATGGCCATCAGCAACAGAGGCAACAGCATATCGGGGTGTATGCCAGGGCCTTCGCCGCCGAAACTGCTGCCCTGGTGCAGAGTATTCCACCACTCAACCGAGAAATAAATAATAGGTAGATTGACGGCACCAACAATCGACATCAGTGAGGCGGCCCGTGCTGCTTTGCGTGGCTCGTCAAAGGAGTTGTAAAGGGCGATGACGCCAAAATAAAGAAACAGCAACACCAGCTCTGAGGTCAGTCGTGCATCCCATACCCAGTATGTTCCCCACATCGGGCGCCCCCACAAGGAACCGGTCATGAGTGCCATCATCGTAAATGCGGCCCCAACCGGTGCGCTGGCTATCACCAGGACTTCCATAATGCGGATACGCCATACCAGGGCGATGAAGCCCATGATCGCCATCAGCCCGTAGATCATCATTGACATCCACGCTGCCGGCACATGCAGGTACATAATGCGCACCGTTGCACCTTGCTGATAATCCACCGGGGCATGGAAAAAACCGAGATAAAGTGCGATGGCAGTGATTACAAGGAATGCCGCCCACAGCCAAGGGATCAAATATCCGCTAAAACGATAAAACCAGGGTGGTGACCCGGTCTTATGAAAAAATAATACGATAGGGTTCATCAGATTCCTTAACTAAGACTCAATTTCAACGCAGCAGCGGTTGCGAAAGGTGCCAGTGTCAGTGCCACGATCAGCCCGGAGACCATCAGACCAAGCTGGCCGGTGTATGGCAAATCGACAACGGCGGCGCCCACGGCACTGGTCGCCAGGATCAGCAATGGCACATATAAGGGGAACACAAGCAGTGATAATAATTGGCCACCTCGTTTCAGACTCACGGTTAACGCACCACCAATAGCGCCGATCAGGCTGAGTATGGGGGTGCCAATGACCAGCGATTCTATCAAAATTGGCAAACCTTCATCGGGTAGATTCATCCACATGGCCAGCAATGGCGATAACAATACAATGGGCAGACCGGCTACCAGCCAGTGAGCCACGATTCTTGCCAGTGCAATCAAGGCAAGTGATTGACCAGACAACACCATCTGCTCAAGAGTTCCATCCTCGTAGTCAGATCGGAATAAACTGTCCAGTGACAACACCGATGCCAGCAGGGCTGCAATCCAGATAACACCCGGTGCAATATTGGACAGCAACTGTGGTGAAGGCCCCACGCCCAGGGGGAACAGCGTGGTGACGACCATCAGAAATACCAGTGGTTGAAGCAGTTCAGCGCGGCGTCGGTAGGCGAGCAGAAAATCTCGCCGTAATAGGGCGCCAAAGGCGGTACCTGTTGCCTGCTTGCTCATGCCGCCGCTCCTGCATAGCGCTCACGACCGCTGACCAAATGACACTCCTGCAATTCAAACCCTTCAGGACGCAAACTGCCATGGGTGGTCATAATGCAGGCACCGCCGGATTCGAGGTGGTTTTTGACAATGCCGTCCAGCATGACGATACCCTCACGGTCGAGGTTGGAATAAGGTTCATCCAGTAACCACAACGCTTCATCGCAAAAAAGCAAGCGTGCAAGCGAGCAGCGTTTACGTTGGCCTGCGGAGAGTGTGCGTCCTTCCTGTTGTGCAACGGGTGTCAGTCCGATTTCCTTGATGACCCGTTTACATAATTCTTTGTCCCGGACCGTTTCACGTGTACCCATGAAATTCATCCAGAACATGATGTTCTCTTCCACGCTCAGGTCATCCTTGATGGCCGGGTTATGGCCGGCATACAGGGGTTGTTCCTGGCTATGGATTTCGCCTTCGCTGGGTTCAAGCAGGCCTGCCAATACCCTCAGCATTGTAGTCTTGCCACAACCATTGGAGCCGGTGACCAGTAACAGGGAACCCGCAGTCAGGTCGAAGCTGACCGGTTCGAAAACCCGTTCAAAGTAGCGCTCGAAGCTGAGCTCAGAAACTGAAAGCATGTAAGAGTTATTTGGCAAATCTGCTCATCCGTTTTTTGTTTTAGTTATGTGGGCACATTGGCCGCGCATCCAATGGTTGGCGATTATGACGCATGCATTACGGCGCTTGGAATGATTTTAGTCATGTAAATTGAATATTTTCTAAAATGGATATTTTTCGGGCCTGTTTGCAATTGTGGGAAGCAATATTAGTATCTGAATTGTCAGAACACAAATAGAGTGGCGTTTTGAAAGAAATCTTTCTGGACTGATTCATTACCAAGTCCTACGAATCGGGACATTGGCACCACTATAATGGCCGCCGTCAGGAGAACAATAATATCAAAGAGGTATGTGGGGTTCACCGAAGGAATGCTTCAGCGTTCAGCCACATATGTGTTGCGATACTTGCAAAATAACCAAGTGCTATGGCCCAGGCCCATTTCAGATGAGCAAAAAATGTATAAATACCACGTGCCTGTCCCATGACAGCGACGCCGGCAGCGGAACCAATCGATAGCAACGAGCCGCCAACACCTGCAGTTAGTGTGACAAGCAGCCACTGTCCATGGCTCATTTCCGGGTACATCTCAAGGACGGCGAACATCACGGGGATGTTGTCCACGATGGCTGATGCAAAACCGACCAAAATGTTGGCAGTAGTAGGCCCAAGACCTCCGTATAGCAACTCGGATCCAATTGCTAAATACCCAAATGCCCCCAATCCTCCTACGCACATGATGATGCCGTAGAAAAACATCAGGCTATCCCACTCTGCACGCTGTAAATTTCGGTAAATATCGTACGTGGGTTGCTCATGCATCGATTCTTCTTTTGGCTTGGAGTCTATGGCCAGTGCAGTACTCATGAGCGAGGTTTTTGCAAGATATGCATGGCGTTCGTCGCGGCGTTGCAGGTAGTAGCCAAACAGTTTCAAGAAACCCAGTCCGGTCATCATTCCAGCCACGGGCGGAAGCTTCAGAAGATTGTGCCCGGTTACTGCCATGGTGATGGTGAACAAAAATAACACAACCACGACCAATGCCCCGTGTTTTAGCTCTGCTCTGCTCTCAAGCGGCTCGGGTTGAACTTTTGGAACTGCAAAATTTAGTATCGAAGCCACCACCAGCCAATTCACTACCGCCGGCACGAACAAGGCAAAAAAATCGGTAAAGCCAATGATGTTTTTCTGCCATACCATCAAGGTCGTTATATCTCCGAACGGGCTGAAGACGCCGCCGGCGTTCGCTGCGACAACAATATTTATACACGCGATTGAGATAAATTTGGTATTGCCACCACCCACAGAAATAACAACTGTGGCCATCAACAGGGCGGTGGTCAGGTTGTCAGCGATCGGCGACAGGCAGAATGCAACCAGACCCGTAAGCCAGAAAATTTTGCGGAAGGAAAAACCTTTTACAACGAGCCAATCGCGCAAGATATCAAATACCCCGCGTTCTTCCATCGTATTGATGTAGGTCATTGCTGCGAGAAGAAACAGAAAAAGTTCGGCAAATTCTAACAAGTCGTGCTTGAATGCCACGCCCGCACCGAGTGGGTCCCCTTGCTGAATAAACGCGATGCCGACCAACAGCCAGATAAATCCGGCTGCAACCATGATCGGTTTTGATTTACGGAGACGGATGGCCTCCTCGCTGATGATCAGCACATATGCGATGGTGAATATCACCAGGGCAGCTATTCCCATCCAGGTTCCGGTAAGATCGGCCACGGCACCCGGGCTGGAAATGGCTGCCCAAACTTCTGGGGGCATAACGACCCCCGTGATAAACGTCAGGGCCCAAATAACATTTGGTAGCACCCGATTCTTATAAGTGCTCATGTAAGTCTTTTACCGTGTTCTATTTGTGTGTTTTCCATAGCGTAGATAGCGCTGATTTGAACAGTACTCGCATCGCTACCACCAGCAGTGCACCGCCAACAAAAATCATGACATCAGACATGGCTTCGCCAATAAAGGAAAATTGTCTGAAGGCTGAAGCACTTACTTCGAGCGCAATACCCGTAATGAGGAATTTGTTGGTATCGGTATCAACAATGTTCACCAATCCGACGAAAATTCCAAACACTGCCAAACCGATAGGTAGCCAGGGATGCTCAAAACCTAATCCCGCTATAAACGCAAAAATAATTCCCAAAAGAAAAAGTACCTGACCGATTTGTTGCATGAGTGTATCCTCCGTTTGACAGTGAGTATTTTGCGTACGTATTATATCAATAACACGACATTAGTGTCACGTTTATGTTGTCGCGATATTGATAGCGAGGTGGGTTATGAAAAATATTAATAAAAATGAAGACTGGACTTTTTTCAGTAACAACGCTCATGTGCTTGTTTGTCTAACACACACGCCACAACCAACGACGAGGGAAATGGCTAATCAGGTTGGTATAACCGAGCGTGCGGTGCAGAGAATCGTGAAGAGAATGGTCGAGGCAGGTGTGTTGAAAATAGAGAAGGTGGGCCGGCGAAACCACTATGAATTGGATCTCGATCAGCAACTTAGGCATCCACTGGAGTCTCACAAAACAATTGGTGAATTTATCCGTTTGATCGACGGCGAATATCAGGGCAATGAGTAGCTGATCTGATTTTTATCGCACTGAGTGCCGTAGCCACACGGATAAATAAACGACATATCAGCCGTGGTCATGATCCGATCCTCGTTATGCCAATGCAATCAGTCACGTTGTGTGATCCGGAAGACCAACGCAAACTCTGATTCCCGCCAGGGGTCGCCGAACTTCGCTCGCACAGCCTGAGCGCATTTATCAAAATCCATTTCTATTTCACGTGTAATATCCGGCATTCCGCGATGGCGAAGCACCAGGTAATCTGCAGTACTGGTTCCGTCCAGAAGGTCCTGAAGGTAGACGAAGTTACGGAATTTCATATCAGGCTGGCCTATTGTCAGCTCCCCGTACAATGGGCCGGCGCACACACCATTGATAAAACCAATCTGTACACGCTGATGGTGCACATTCTGCTGCAGATTGATTGGGTTGAAATAAGATTCCAAATACCAGGGTGCTTCTACAATAACAGTCTCACCCCTATCGTGATTTGCCGCTATTTCCTCATAGAACGACTCGGACCGGTACCAGTCCTGCATAGCCTGCGTGTAAAGGTTGCGATCCCAGTTATAGTGGAAATGGTAATTTTGATGGGCAACAAATTGATTGTTACGCATGGGCCAGTCCGGTATGGGTCCTGTTGCAACAAGAACCACCAGGACGACTGTCAGGCTTATTGCGTTCGTTGTAATCGTCAGGCCTGGGCGACCCACCACCTGGGATGTCAGATGGACAAGTGCTACTGCGACGCAACTGAGGAAGAACGGTACCAGGCCGATCATATAACGCAAAAATATGTTGCCGTGTGATGCATATGCTGCTCCGGTCGCAATCAGAACAAAGACGGCCAAAATGCAAGTCACAAGCATGTAAAGACCAAATTCCCTGTCCCGACGATACAGGATTGCAGCACCCCAAAGAGACAGGAGGCCCAGTGGAATATAGACCCACAGGTGCCCGGAACCAGATGCAAGCGACAACGCCCAGGGCAGCGTCTCCCGGTCAATAAAATGCTGTCCCGCCTTTGCTATGATTGCCCCTGGCTGGGTTCCCAGGGGCGGACCCAGCAAAGCTGCGAGTAAAACCAGCATGATAGTTCCAATTGCAA
>RCNC010000707.1_pt1 | contig 21694 bp, 20 predicted proteins | sample 2041301 | NCBI WGS metagenome assembly RCNC01 (sample SAMN09708231, study PRJNA481090) | Marine sediment metagenome, whole genome shotgun sequencing project. | biome: marine sediment; feature: ocean; material: sediment; isolation source: Sewage treatment plant 13A marine sediment (STP13A) ...
GCAGGGATCCCTAAGCACCTGAAGCCAATGGATTCCTGCCTTCGCAGGAATGACGGAAAGGTGGAGATTCTCCATTTATCGACACCCTCCTCTGGGGAGAAGGTTAGGATGAGGGGGAGCCCTCGTGGCACCCTCACCCTGACCCGCTCTATCTCAACACCCATCTAAAAGGAGACCGCCGTGCACATCTTTATCGAGTTGTGGAATGCCCGTCCGGAGTGGCTCGCCCTTTCTGAGGAGGAGCGGGGAAACTACATGCAGCAGGTAGGGGCCGGGATGGGGGAACTGGCCAAGGCGGGGATCGATGTCGTCTGCTGGGCCGAAAACGACCCGGACACATCACACCGTTGCGGCTACCAATACCTTGCGGTCTGGAAGATGCCCGACGAGAAGGCGGTCAAGCTCTTCGAAGACACGGTGGAACAGGCAGGTTGGTACAATTACTTCGAGCAGGTGAACGCAGGGGGCAAGCTTTCAACACCGGACGAGATCATCGGCCAGATCATGAAGCTGTGATGAACCTGAACCGCACCACGGTTGCGCTCATCGAGGATCTCCGGCCCCTGCGCTTCGGGCCGCCCGTCACACATGTGTACAACCCCCTCGAGTATGCCGGAAAATCCTACAAGCAGTATTTGAAACTTTACGGAGGTCGGCCCAAGGAGGTTGTGCTGGTGGGGATGAACCCCGGCCCATGGGGAATGGCCCAGACCGGTGTCCCTTTCGGTGAGGTGAGTTCGGTGCGGGACTGGATGGGGATCGAGGCCCGGGTCGGTGACCCGCCTGTAATCCATCCGAAACGGCCGGTCCAGGGCTTTGCGTGCGCGCGAAGCGAAGTCAGCGGCAAACGACTCTGGGGCTGGGCCTCCAACGCATTTGACACACCAGAGAGATTCTTCGCCAGGTTCTTCGTGGCCAATTACTGCCCGTTGATCTTCTATGAAGAAAGCGGAAAGAACCGCACGCCCGACAGCCTCCGTGCGGCCGAAAAGAGGCCCCTCCTCGCCGCCTGTGACCTGGCGCTGCGCCGGACCGTAGAGTGGCTCGAGCCGGCTCATGTCGTGGGAATCGGCAACTTTGCAGAGGCGAGAGCCCGCGAGGCCCTGGCGGGTATAGATGTAAGGATCGGCAGGATTGCCCACCCGAGCCCGGCAAACCCGAGGGCCAACCGCGGCTGGGAGCCTCTGATCGCCAAAGAGTTCGCGGCCCAGGGCATCCGCATCTAGCGCCAACATTCCATCCGGATAAGCCTCGTCCGTAGACATGACGCGCGATCGGCGGTATTGTATCCGCGAGAATACAAACGATAAACAGGGGGGGGTTGTCATGAAGGGATTGTTCAAGTGGGCCGGGATTCTGCTCGGCGTCCTGGTGCTCCTCATCATTGCCGCAAGTATCGTTGTCATGTTCTTGGTGGACAAGGAAATGATCGCCGGCCAGATGGAATCCGCCCTCAACAGGCACGTAACGATCGACACGATCGATATCGGCCTTTTCTCCGTAGTCTCCGGCGTCGAAGTGGCGGGAGTGAAGATCTCCAACTACAAGACCCCGGAACAGCTGGAGGCTCTCAAAGGGAAACCGGTTGCAGAGAACGACCTCTTTGCAGGATTGAAGCGCCTGAGCCTCAAGCTCCGATTTCTTCCTCTCCTTTCGGGCAGCGTTCAAGTCGGCGAGTTCGTGATCTACGAACCGGTCATACATGTCGTAAAATACAAGAACGGCGCATTCAACTTCTCCGACCTGCTGCAGCCGGAAGCGGAAGAGAAGAAGCAAGAAAAGAAGCCGTCCGAGCCCCTGTCGGCCGATGATCTGCCGTTGAGCATTACCCTCGGAAAGGTCGGTCTGGAAAAGGGGACGGTCACCTACCTGGACAAGGCCCTGAACCAGACGATCCAGATCTACGATCTCACCCTGCTGGCCCATTCGGCCGACATCGACCCTTCGAACCTCGAGGCCAGGAATCGGGTGAAGATCCAGTTCGAGCTGGGCGTCAAGCCGAAGGATCGGCTGAAGTCGGGAGCGGTAAAGTTCTTTGACATCCGCCTGGCCGGAGAAGGCGCGGTCAAGCCCTTTGACTTGAAGACAAGAAAGCTGGACCCCGAGATCACCCTCGAGGTGGGGTCGCCCAAAGGAACCCTGTCAGGCGTGAAGATCCTGGAGTCGATCCAGTCGGTGAAGGCGATCGAGCAGTACACGGGCAAGCTTTCGTTTCTCCAGGATGAAGTCACCTGGGAAGGGGCCAATATGGACTTGTGGTACAAGGCCGGCAACGCAAAGGTGTCGACCGGCAATATCACGGCCAAAGACTATACGCTCGATTTTTCCGGGTCCACCAACATCGACACCAAGGCGATCGATCTCGATCTCGGGATGGAACTCGGGAAAGAGGCGTCCCAGGCCCTCAGGGCCTCGATCGACAAGAAGATGCAGAACGAGCTGAAGGGCGATGTGGCCAAGTACGTTTCCTCCGAGCAACTCACGGACCTGGTCATGAAGCGCCTGACAAACGAAGACGGGAATGTGTATCTCAAATACAAGGTCACAGGAACCACGACCTCCCCGAGGCCGACGCTGGTTGAACCGACCGTGCCCCCTCTCCAGACGCTCATGAAGGAAATGGGTGCCGATGTGTCGAACATCGCCAAGGAAGCGGCCAAGAAGGAGGCGGGGAAGGCGATCGACGACGCCACAAAGAATCTCGGGGATGACCTCAGAAAGAAGTTAAAATTCTAAAAGAGCGAAAGGATCCATGAAACAATTCAAAGACAAGACAGCGATCGTAACAGGGGGCGCCGCCGGTATTGGGCGTGGCCTTTGCGAGGAATTGGCAAGAGCGGGTGCGGTTGTCGTGATTGCAGACATAGATGAGGAAGGCGCACAAAAGGCTGCTCAAGAAATCAGCTCCTCGGGAGGACGCGCCGTTGGGAAGCGACTGGATGTTACCCGGGATGAAGAAATCGTAAGGGTTGTCGATGAGACGATCGAGGAATACGGCCGCCTGGATTACATGTTCAACAACGCGGGCATTGCGCTCATGGGCGAGGTCCGGGATATGACGTTGAAGCAAGCCCGAGGCTTGGTCGAGGTAAACATGCTTGGGGCGATCAATGGCGCCATCATTGCCTATAAGAAGATGGTGGCCCAGGGGTTCGGCCATATCGTGAACGTGGGGTCAATAACAGGTATCTTCACATGGCCGACACAAACCCAATACTCCGCAACCAAGCATGCCGTCCAGGCATTCTCCACAGGACTCCGGGCAGAAGGCGCGGCCCTCGGAGTCAAGGTGAGCGTGATCTGCCCTATGAACATCAAATCGAAGATGATGGAGGGTTCCATCACCGTCGTGGGTATTGAAGACACCAATTGGTTCAGCAATATACCGGCCAGATGGATGGATGCGAACGAAGCGGCGAAGAAGATGCTCAAGGGTGTGGCCCGAAACAAGGGCGTTATTATCGTCCCTTCCAAAGCGAGAGCTCTCTGGTGGCTCTTCAGGATTTCTCCCGGTCTCTTCGACCGGACGGTGGCAACGGGAATGGTAAACTGGTTTCGCAAATCGAGAACCGGGTAGGAAGGACACGGAAGAGGGCGTTGTATCTTTTCCCTTCCGCATGTGCTATGCTTTTCTCTTCTCGTTTCCGGAGTCCCGGATGGCCAGGCTGATCTCCTCCATGCCCTGCCTATAATCCCACGCTGCCGGACATAGGCGGCGGCCCCACCGGCAACCCACCGTTTTGACAACATCTCAATATTCGCCGGATCAAAAGTCGGGGCGGAGAACCCTGCGGGGTTCCTGCATCCATCGACACATTAAGGAGTACCATGTCAAACCATCATTCCACCAAGTCATCCAGTCCGTCGGTCAAGACTTCCACACGCTCCGTACAGACTGCCAAGTATTCCGGACAGGCCGCCAAGCCCGCGTCACAAGCCAATGGGGCAGCCGTCGAGGATTCCGTGTCCTTCGCCCGGCTGAACCTTTCACCGGACCTGTTGCAGGCTGCGAAGAGAATGGGCTACACCAGGCCCACCCCCATCCAGCACGAGGCAATCCCGCTGCTGCTGGATGGCCGCGACCTGATGGCCTCCGCTGCCACAGGAAGCGGCAAGACAGCCGCCTTCCTGCTCCCGATCCTCCAGCGGCTGCAGGACCGGCCCCGCGGCTCCACCCGAGCGTTGGTTCTTACCCCCACTCGCGAACTGGCCGCGCAGATCCTCGACCACTTCCAGGCACTCGCCGCAGGCACGGGACTCCGGGCCGCAGCTGTGTATGGCGGCGTGGCCCAGGCCCCCCAGGTAAAGGCGTTCCGAACGGGCACGGATGTGATCATCGCCACACCGGGTCGTCTGTTGGACCACTTCCAGTATTCCTACGCGAAACTCGCTGGGCTGGAGTTCCTCGTCCTGGACGAGGCAGACCGAATGCTGGACATGGGCTTCCTGCCCGACGTTCGCCGGATCTTGAACCATCTCCCCGGGAAGCGGCAAACCCTGCTTTTCTCTGCCACCTTGCCCGCACCCATCGTGGCCCTGGCTAAGCGGATGCTTAGCGATCCGGCCGCCATACATATCGAGCCCAAGCCGGTCCCGGCTCACGGCATCACCCACTGCGCCTATGCAGTACCACCGCAGCTCAAGACCCGCCTGCTTCTGGAGATCCTGAGGCAGGAGGCGCCCACCCGCGTCCTGGCCTTCACCAGGACCCGACACCGGGCCAACCGCCTGGCCGACTTCCTCGACAAGCACAGCGTTCCTTGTGGCCGAATTCACGGCAGCCGCAGTCAGGCCCAGCGAACCGAGGCCTTGGCCGCATTTCGAAAGGGGCGGTTCCAGGTTCTGGTGGCCACGGACATCGCCGCTCGCGGTCTGGACGTGGTGGCGCTGGACCTGGTGGTAAATTTCGACGTCCCGGGCGCCGCAGATGATTACATCCACCGGGTTGGCCGCACGGCCCGGGCGGAGGCAACCGGGAATGCGTACACCCTGATCGCCCCCGAGGAGGAAGGAGGCCTTCGCGCCATCGAGCGGGGCATTGGCCAACGGATCCCGCGCAAAACCTTGCCCGGCTTTAACTACCGCCAGAAGTCCGAAGGCCGGTTCGAAGTCCCGCTGGCCGAGCGTATTGCAATCATCCGCGCCCGCAAGAGCGAGGAGCGGTCCCGCGCCCGCGCCAAGGTGCAGCGCCGATCGAACGGGGCCTAACGGGTTAGACGAAACAACGTGGTTGCGGGCTAGAGTTCTGTCTCAGAAATAATGATGCACAGAGCCGTGGAACACTAGCAGGGTGTTGAAAAATGCCAGCTGTAGGAGGCTGTTCAAAAAGTTCCAGATGCAAGGCAGGCGTCACATGGACCCCCGCGAAGGCGGGGGTCCATGTGACGATGAGGCGTACTTCCCGTACGTTGAATGACGAGGGATGAAGCCGAACGCCGCAGATGGGACTTTTTCAACAGCCTCCTAGAGCTGAGGTGACAATTCCTGCTGTTGCAGTCCGGCTATCCAATCGGCAATCAGCTTCATGAAAGGGCCCGTTTCCTCGATGAAGGGGAAATGGCCACTCTCCTCCAAAACGACCGATTCTGAGTTTGGCAGTCGGGCGTGAATTCGCTCTCCTGCCTGAACAGGCGGGGTGATCCAGTCCTCCCTGCCGGAAATGACAAGGGTCGGCGTGTCTATCTTACGCAAATGGTCGAGGGTATTGAAGAAGGGCAGGCAGTGTGCGTTGGCATGGTTCTGGGCTGCCGCACTGTAGACCGTCTGCCTGTCCATCGCGGTGCCGACAGCGGGATCGTACTCCTTGAAGTACAGGGGCAGGTACGTCATCCACATCTTCTGCCATTCCGCGTCTTCTTGAATGGCACCGCTCAAGACCGCCTCGAGGGCTTTGAGCTGTTCAGCGGTTCCCCGTGCCTTGGCATTTTCCAGAATGACGTCCAGATAGTCGAATGCAGGGGCGGTGCAGCAAAGAACAAGACCTGCCAGACGGTCTCTGTATTTCAGGGCATATTCTAATGCCAGGGCCCCGCCGTAGGAGTGACCGAACAGGATGATTTGTTCAAAGCCCAGATGAGCACGGAGGGCATCGGCATCCGCAATCCAGGTATCATGGGAGATCCCCCCCATGCCCTGCGGCCTTTCTGACCGCCCATTGCTTCTGTGATCGTAGTAGATGATCTCCATCTGTTCGCACAGGGGATCGAACCACGGAAGGAAGTAGGTGTGGTCCAGGCCGAGCCCGCCATGCATCATCAGCATCGGAATGCCTTGTCCTCGGGCCTGGTAGTACAGCCTGGTATTGTTGACCTGTGCGTACATTCCTCCTCCCCATGGAATCGGGAGATGCTTCTCCGCCATCTGTTGAACGGGAACAACCCGGATGCCCCGCCACAGTCCTCTAAAATAAACATCGCTCATCAAAGAGGATAAAGTTAGTCCTGGGGCTCAGATTTTTTCGATCCGTTCGAAACCGACAGCGGGATGTGGAGTGTAAGGGGACGGCCTCGATCCGGTGCCACCCGCGTTCGGGCACGGGCACGCACACGGGCGGGAGACGGAGCCCAAGCAAATCTATTTCGGAACAGGGGTTCGCAGTTTATTTGCCCTGTTCCTGGATGATTTTCTCGATGATCTCGTCGGCCAGCTCGACAAGGTCCTCGCTCCCCTCAAAAGGCGGGCGTGCATCCATGTCTGCCCGGATGATCGAGTCCCGGTACGGAAGGAACCCGAGCAAAGGGATTCCTTTGACGTTCTTCTCCAGAAAGGCCTCGTCCTCCGGGCCTCTTATCTTGTTGCCCACGGCGCCCAGCTTGAGCAGGTGTATGTCTTCCGCGAGTTCTCGAATCTTCTCTGCCGTCTCGAGGCTGCGCTTTCCCGGTTCGAGGACCACGATCAGTCGATCTACGAACTCCGACGTGCCCCGTCCGAGATGCTCGATGCCGGCCTCCATGTCCATGAGCACCACATCCGTCCTTTCGACCAGCAGGTGCTGCACGAGGGCCCTGAGCAAGGTGCTCTCCGGGCATATGCAGCCGCCGCCCCCCTTCTTCACTGTGCCCATGCGCATCAGCCGGATTCCGTCGACCTCAGCGCTCAGCTTGTCGGGCAGATCATCTACCTTCGGGTTCATCCGGAAGACGGAGCCCACGGTTCCCGGCTTTGCGCCGGTCCGTTCCTCGATCAACTCGGCCATCTCCGCTATCGGGCGGATTTTCTCCGGGTTCGGGTAGCCCAGGGCTGCGGCGAGGTTGGCATCCGGGTCGGCATCGATGGCGAGGACCCGGTAGCCTCTCTTCGTGAAGGCCTTTGCGAACAGGGCGGTCAAGGTCGTTTTTCCCACTCCGCCTTTCCCGCTTATGGCAAGTTTCATGGTATTCGGTTCCCTTCTTCTTGGATGTCCTTGAAACCTTTTCCGTCACTCACCCTAAATTGTCATTCGAAGCGCTGCCGCTTGATTGAGCACGACGGAAAAGAGAAAGCAAAAAGATCATTTCTTTCAGGCAGTTAGTTTAGACTACCGGGTGCTCGTCACCGTTCCGTCCTCTTGGCATGGGCCTTGCTTTTTGGGTGTCGAGGCAATGCACTGCATCTCGAGGAGAACTTCGCCGAATGTCGATGAGATACTTCACTCTTTCTGCCGTGTGCATGCTGATCTTCTGCATGCTCCTGGCCCTCAGTGGAACCACCGATTTCCCGGGGATCCATCCCGAGATCGTTCCCCCCTCCGGTGCTGCGTCCACTGCCGCTGGCCCAAGCCATTCGGGGGTCGGTAAGGCCATGGCCTCTGTGTATCCTCTCCCAGAGGATTCGGAACCGCACGCCGGGGCGGGCGGCAGGGGGGCGATGGGGGGAGGCATGACCGGCAACCGGCCGCTTCTGCTCCTGGGGTTCGGTCTCGTCGCTGCCTGGGTCCTCCTGAGCTTCAGGCTGTTCTCCAACTCCAAGAAATGATGCACTACGATCGTCCCGCCATGCCTATCAAGCGATACGCCATCATCTGGGTAGACAGGACAATATCCTCGGTCGGCAGATAGCGGATAACCGTGCGATCGAAAAGAATTGTGAGTCTTGCCTCGAACTCCTCGTCCTGCTTCCAGAAGACCAGGGTGACGGGCACCCGCGGGAAGACGGGAATCGTGACGGCGAAGTCCCCCATGTCTTCCTTCCACCCGCCCAGCTCTTGGGCCGGTTCCAGGATCTGCTCCGGATTCGCGCCGAAACGGCCCAGCAAGGGAGCGGCCGCACGTTTTTCGAAGTTGGGCAAATAGAGCATCGCTTCCCGGACTTCTTTGAAGCTGATGTGGTCCTTGGCCATGGCGGTCCCGTCAGCGGTGCCGAAATAGTGCAGGACCAGGATTTTCTCCCAAAGGGCGGGCTCCTTGCCCTGATCCTCCTTGTACGAGACCTCCCCGGCCGGGCCTTGGATCAGATAGGGGATCGCCAGGAACGGAACCTCTGCACGGCCCCCTTCTCCGCCGCTTGCCGGTTTCCAGGCCACCCCAGCCTTCTCCGCCTGGAGGCTCGGGTCTCTCTGACCGAAGTCCTTGCAGGCAATCGCCAGGGCGATCTCGAAGTCTTCCGTGGTCGGCATGAACCCTCCAAAAGAAAGGGGGGCGGGAAAAATCCGGCCCCCCTGGATGCACGACGTGCTCTGATTTCCGACTACAAATCCAGCCAGGAGTCCGAGTACAGACTCGTCCCCATCAGGACCTTGGCGGTCTTGACGTAGTCCGCCTCTTCTTTCGAGATCTTGGACATGTCGATTGGCTCCCCGTTCATGACCTTTCCGACCAGATCCACCAGCTCCGGCATCTTCCCTCTTGCGATGTCCTGCAACGGCTTGTCGAAGGCATCGACGATCGCGCCCTGCACACCGCAGTTGATCAGCAACATCAGGAAAGTCTGGTTCAGGATCGGCCGGAGGTGTTCCGGGGCCCCGTTGGAGACATTCGAGAGGCCGTTGGTGGAGCGGCAGCCCGGCGCAAGATCCTCCTGGGCCTGGTACAGCCCCATACAGTGATGGAGCTGGTCCTGCTGGACGTTGACCGGGGTGACGATCGGATCCACGAAGATGTCCTCGGGTGCGACACCAACTTCTGTAGCCGCCATGTACAGATCTGCAAGGAACATGGCGCGCTCGTCCGTGTCTCTCGGCATTCCCTCCGGTCCCCAGAGAAGGGCCACCATCCCGGCTCCGTACTTGCCGGCCAGCGGTATCAGGGCCTCCATCCGCTCCGGCCTGGCCATGATCGAGTTGATGATCGCCTTCCCATTCTTCGGTTGATACACCTTCAGGCCGGCCTCGATCGCCTCCACGTTGCTCGTGTCCAGGAACAGGGGCAGGTCGGTGACCTCCTGTACGGTCTTGACGATCCATTCCATGATCTCGGCCCCGCCCTTCCGGGCCGGTCCGATGTTCAAGTCGATAAAATCTACGCCGGCCTCGGTCTCCCTTTCCGCCATTTCGCGGATCGGACCCGGGTCGCGGTTCTTCATGGCGGGCCCGAGCGTCTTGGATATCACGTTCAGGTTCTCGCCGGTCAGGTAGATGTGCTGCGCCATTTCTTATTCCCCCAAGAGTCTGCAGATTCCGTAGATGTTCGCTTAAGCGGAAGAAACTCATTTCCTTTCGCCTTGACCCTGCGGCCTTGTCGCATCAAGCGGCCTGCTGCTCCTTCAGGAACGCAGGGATGTGAGAAGCCTCGCGAGGCCCGATTACAATCTTCCAGTCGGGCAGTTCCTCCTCCAACTCGCCGCTCATGCCGGCGGCAAGGCCGGGGAGGATCATCTTGCGTTCCTTGACCTTGTCGCCGATCCCGCACTTCTTGACGAAGATGGCGATGGCGTCGGCCACGAACTTTCCGGCCGCCCAGGCGGTCATCACGGACAGTCCCTCGGTGTCGACGATGAGCAGATACGAAGGAATCCGGCTCGACTCGATCTCCCCCATGACGATGAAATAGGTGAGGGAGAAGTTCGTGGTGATCAGAACCGGAGAGTTTTCGTCCGGGTTTCCGATCTCGTAGATGCCTTCCTTCGTGGCCATCGGACGCTGCGGATCGGTGTAGATGTTGAGCCGGTTGACGAGCAAAGGGAAGAGATTCTCTCCCTTGAGATCGCTCAGGAGCGCGATTGCGCCATACTTGTTGACCATCAGGGCCGCGTACATCGCCTCTTTCATCGGATCGTCGGTCATCTCGCAGGGCAGCGTGATGGTCGGGAACCCGAGGGCGGTAAACTTCTTCTCCAGGGCCAGTCGCCGGATGGCCACTTGATCCCGCAGAAGTGTCTTGATTTCCCTTGCCCCGGAGTCGATGACCAGGTCCTTCAACCCTGCCTTGGTCAGCTTTTCCGTAAGCTCGGTCACTTCGTCCAGGCTGGTTCCCTTGACGGCCAGTGGACATGCGGTCTCCTTGGCCAGTTCGCCCGCCGCGTCCACGTTGTCCTTGGTGGCTGCGTAGATCAGGGGCTTGCGATCCTTGGCGGCCGTCGCTCCTGCCTTCAACGCGTCCATGTTGTCCGACATGATGACGAGATTCTGCGAGGTCATGCCCATGACCTTGTTGACCAGGGCTTCGAACTTCGCGGGATCGCCCGATTCGCACTTGACGGCCACGAGGTCCGGTCGCAGCATCAGGCCGACCCGCTCGTACTCCAGCTTGTCCGCCGCTTCCACTTTCCGGCTCACTTCGTCATCGCTCATGGTGTCCGAGACGACGACGCCGAGTCCCGTCGGGTTGTTAAAGGTCTTTTCGTGCCGGTACAGCACCAGTTCCCCGCCTACCTTCAGGGCGTTGTCACCGGTTCCGATCGTGACGGCCCGGATGGGCGGGGCCGATGATTCTGCCAGCTGTGCCTTGGCCTCTTCGGAGACGTGGGGGCACGCGTCCAGTTCCGCCTTGCCTGACGCCAAGGCCATGGCAAAAGCAAGGCACGTGGGAGACCCACAGTCCTTGCAGTTGGTCTTGGGCAGGAGTTTAAAAATCTGGATCCCTGTCATCGCCATGGTCTATCTCCTTCCTGTCGGATGAAACATTCTCCCGGTTCGCACGTGGACTTCTTGTTTCCTGCCCGCTTACATAATCGGATCCATCGTCAGCGCGGGATGTCCCTTTTCCTCGAGCCATGGAAGAATCTCTTCTTCCGTGATGCCAATCGTCTCGTCCGCGATCTTGTCCGGGAAGTCCGGAACGCCCAGGTCTTCGGCAGCCTTCTTGAGCCGATCCGCGAGCTCTTCTTTCAGGCGCTTGGGCATCCAAATCATCCGAAGGAGACCCCCGTCTCCCTTGATGAACTTCCTTTGGGTGATGTAGTACTTGCTGTGTCCCACGAATCCCGGCGAGCTTATGCCCCCACCGATGGTGCCGGCCAGGGTGGTGAACTTCATGCCGCACGGGGTCTCGCCCCTGTGATCGCGGTCCACGGTCATGATCCCGTTGCACATCGGCAGGACGGCGGCGATGCACTCACAGCATCCGCAGGTGGTCATCGGCTCTTCCATGAGGCTGTAGAGGTTGTATCCCTCGATCTTCTGGCGGGACGCCTGTTGGACGAAGTGATCGACTCCTTCGAAGCGGCCAAGCCGCTCGTCCACGCACTTGCCCTTTTCGACGGGCTGGTTCGGCCCGGTGGGGTTGATCTCGAAGGAGGCCTTGCAGTCCAGCCAGTTGTACGCGCCGCACAGGCCGGTACGCTCCGGGCTGATCATGCAGACGTGGGTGGGCGCGAAGGACTGGCAAAGCGTGCAGGAGTAGTAGGTTTCGGTCCCTTCGTCGGTCATGCCCTCCACACGCTCGTCGCGCGTTCTGTAGATCGCGCGGGCCTTGGCCGTGATTTCTTCCACCTTATCCAGGTCCGTGTAGATGGTCACCTGCACCTTGTCGAGGATGTTGCCGAAGTCCTGGTGGAACTTCGCATGCAGGATCGAGCCGATATGTTCCAGTCCGAATCCCTTATCGACGGCCTGCTTGGAGACCCGGACCCAGGCGATGTCCCTCTGCCCGATGTGCATCGTTCCCTGGGCGTAGTTGATCAGGTGGTGAATTTGCCTCTCCAGGATCGGCTCGAAGTCCTCCTGCATCTTCCTTCCGGCAACTTCCGCATAGATGGCCAGGGGCATCTTGGTGCCCGGCTCCACGTCCTTCAAGTCCTGTCCTACGACCGTGATCTTGCCGTCCTCGATTTCGTTCATGTCCTTCATCCGGACGAGCTCTACGGCCTGTGACCGGCCGCCGCCCATCTCCGCATAGATGTCTTCGCCGCGGACGCGCTCACCCTCGAAGGCCGGGCCGTAGGCCGTGGGCACGGGCACTTCGGTCACGGTCACCTTGAGGCCCCGGACCTCGATCGCCTTGGCCACGATCTGGTCGTGCGGGATGTTGGAGACCACGTGCTCGTAAGTACAGATTCCGGTGGGCAGGATCTCCGGGATGTCCGTGTCGGCGATGACCGGGAACCCGTAGTTGATTGCGCCGGCGCCGTTGGCGTACCACTCGTCGGTCACCGTGCCGAGGGTCATGGCGAACGCAAAGACGCGGTCCTTGTTGTACATCAGGATCTTGCGGAAATCGCCCGGCTTCACACCGCCGAAGCTCATGGCAGCGCGGGTGGCGAACCCGATGGCAAAGACCGTGGCGCTCGTGTCCGGGCCAAACGGAACGAGTCGGGTGTTCCAGCCGATCTGTACACCGGCTTCCCGTAGCTGATCCGCGAAGCAGGTCCCTTTGTCTCCGGAGGACATGAATACGTAAAGGTTCTTCTGCTGCAACTCGAGGGCGATGCTGGCTGCGATCTCCTTCGTCGGAGCAGCGCCGAGGATGGCGGCAAAGCCCGGGGCGGTTCCGTCCACGAACTCCACGCCCCGTTTCCTCATGATGACGTCATCCGCAGCACCGAGCCAGGGATGGTTCTCGTCCGGATCTTCGGCCGGCAGGTAGAAGTCCGGGTCCTCGATGTAGCGGATGGCCTCTTCACACTCCTCGGCGAAGAAGGTGGCCATGCCTGCATCCAGGCCCGGTCCCAGGTAGGGAAGATGGACCTTTTCCTGGGGCACCGGAGGGATCAGTTCCTTACATTTGTCGAGAACGACCTTCATGTCCTCCAGCTTCTTTACCGGGAATCCGGTTATCCCGTAGATGATCGGAAGGTAGTAGCCGGTGTTCGGGAAGTCCACTTCCTGGTTTCCACCGTATTTGTCCATCGCGTCTTTCCACTTCTTCTCCACGCGCTCGTAGATTGCGTGGGCCCCTCGGATGCCTGCGCTGATTATGATCTTCGACATGCTCCTGACTCCTTCTCATGGGATGATGATTCTTATTTTCCGTCCGAAAACTGGCCTCTTACCGTTCCTGTATCGAGTGTGCTCAGGCCGATAGCTCCTGAATCAGGCTGCGGACGAGCTTGACGCTCTCCGGGTGCCTGAGAATCACGATGTTGGCCCCTGCGAGCAGCAGGTCCTGCGCGGTGATCGACTCCAGGAGAACGCCCCGCTGGACAGGGTCGCCCAGTTCCGGAGCCTGCTCGAGGGTCTGCTTGGCCTCCTTGGTCTTCCAGACTTCCCTGCCCACGTTGCAGATCATCGGGACCTGCAACTTCTCGTCCTGCTGCGTCATAGCCGCCATGCGGATCCGCTCTATGACCGAGTAGCTGTACTCGATACCGTAGCCCAGGGCGCCGGTCGTCGGGTCGATCAGGATCTGCCCATCCGGCACGCCCAGGTTCCCAAGCAGGATGTTGAGCTGCTTGGCCAGGTTGATGTCGATCGGCGTGTTGGCGATCACGGTGTGTTTGTACGCGATGGCCGCAGCCCCGATCTTCTTGTAGTTTCCTTCCTGCACGGGCCCCACCGTAAGATTCATTCCCTCGCACACCTCACAAACGAGGCGAAGGACTTCGCTGTCCTTTTCCACGCTGGCGGTCCCGTAGACGATCAAGGGCACGTCGATCGCCTCGGCAACCTTCTTCACCACCTTGGCAGCCTCTTCCGGGGATCGGTTCAGGCCGTTCGGATCGGTGCTGACCAGCTCCAGATCGATCATGTCCGCCCCGTACTCCTGAATGCACTTCTGGGCCCAGGCAACCGGATCGCTCCATACATCCGAATAGAGCTCCCGAATCGTGTCTGCACAATCCTCGGGCGGCGTGTCCAGTATATCCATGGCAATCCGGGGAGGGTTTGGCAGGGCGCCTTCAAAGCCGTAGAAGGGATAGGCCTCGTCCCCTCCCACGAGAAGCCCCTTGGAGGGGTCCCCGATCGGAATCGCTTTGATCTTTCCAGTGTAGGAAACCTTGGGTAGTTCTACAGCCATCCTCACACCTCCTTGTTCATACGGTTTAGCAGGGAGAAATAGGTAGCAATGTCTCTTCTGGATCTATCACGGGCAGAATCTAGCTCGATTGTGCTTGTAAAGCAGGAAGATAGGGCGATCTTGAGAAAGGTAGCTATTGTATCCGACATGCAAAATCCCGTCAATATTCCGGTTCACGCTGTTTTAGGCCAGGTTCATGTCCTCAAGAATGCGTTCCGAGGCCGCTACCGCCGGGCTTGTATCCGGGAGCTCGGTCAGGGGCCGTATGGCCAGGTCGTACTCCTCGATCATCTTGTCCGGCGGAATCTTCCCCAGCAACGGGATGCCACACGCCTGGATCTCCTCTTCGAGCGGCGCCGGCAACGGATCCGGGGCCCGGGAGACGACGAGGGAGATCTTGGCAACGTCCAGATCGAGTTCCTTGATCAACGCATGGATCCTCCGGGCGGACCGGAGGCCGCGAATCGATGGGTCGCTGACGAGGATCATGTGGTCGATCGTCTCGGAGGTCCTCCGGCTCAGGTGTTCCATGCCGGCTTCGTTGTCGATGACCACGTAGGGGTAGTTCTCGGAGAGGTTCTCCACGAAGCCCCGGAGGATCAGGTTCGGGTAGCAGTAGCAGCCCGGGCCCTCGCCCCTGCCCATGGCGACGAGGTCCATGCCCTTCCCCTCTGCCACCGCACTGTGCATCTTCACCTGAAGGTAGGCCTCTTTGGTCATCCCCGAGGGAATCGAGGCCTTGTCGTCGATGAACCCGGCCAGGATGGAGCCTACCGTTGCATCAGAGGGCATGCCGACCGCCTCGGGCAAGTTCGTGTTCGGGTCTGCGTCCACGACCAGGACCGGGGTCTTGCCCTTCTTCAGAAGGCCCCGGACGATGAGGGCCGCCAGGGTGGTTTTCCCCACCCCCCCCTTTCCACCAACCGCTATTCTATATCCCATCTTTTGCTTCTCTCAGCAGGTATTCAGACGCTTGAACTCGCTGTGCTCAACTCATCGCACCAGGTCAAAGGTCAAAGTCTAAAGGTCAAAGGGCTGAGGGTTTTTTCTTTTGCCTTTCACCTTTTACCTTTGTCCTTTTACCTTCTTTTTACAGTAAGCCGTTTGCCAGTTTTGCAGCCTTTACGGTGTTCATCATCAGCATGGTGATGGTCATGGGGCCCACGCCACCCGGAACCGGCGTGATCATGCTCGCCTTTTCCTTGACAGGATCGAAATCCACGTCCCCGCAGAGGATCGCCTTGCCTGCCTCGGTCTTGCCGATTCGGTTGACCCCAACGTCGATCACCACCGCCCCGTCCTTCACCATGTCTGCAGTCACCGCCTTCGGAACCCCGGCGGCCACGATCAGGATGTCGCCCCGCAGGGTGTGCTCCTTCATGTTCTTGGTGCGGGTGTGGCAAACGGTTACCGTGGAATTGGCGCCTTCCTGTTTCTGGATCATCATGTTGGCAATCGGCTTGCCGACAATATTGCTCCTGCCGACCACCACGACCTCGGCGCCCGACGTCTCCACCCCGGATCGGATCAGCATCTGCTGGATGCCGGCCGGCGTGCAGGGCAGGAAGACGGCCTCGCCGATCATGAGTTTCCCCACATTGACCGGATGGAACCCATCGACGTCTTTGTCCGGGTCGATGGCAAAGAGCACCTTTGTCTCGTTGACGCTCTTGGGCAGCGGCAACTGCACCAGAATCCCATGGATGCTCGGATCCTTGTTGTATTTGTCCACGAGCGCCAACAGGTCCGCCTCCGACAGATCCTCGGGCTGACTGTCCTGGATCGAGTTGAAGCCCAGGGCGTGGGCGGTCTTCTGCTTCGCCGTGACATAGCTCACCGATGCCGGGTTTTCGCCCACGAGGATCGTGACGAGTCCCGGAACGACATTGTGCTTCGTCTTCAGATCCTCCACCTCTTGTTTGAGCTCTTCCCGGATCTGCTTTGCGATTTCTGTCCCACTGATCAGCTTTGCAGGCATGGTCTTGGCTCCTCTCTGTTCAAAAAGAATTGACGCTTAATTGGCTAAAAAATCCCTCTTTTTCAGTCGGTTGGGTCGGTTGTTGCCACGCACGAAGGTGGCTTGCTGCCTTACGTTCGGAACCAGGAGCCGCCGGGCCACGTCCCTTATTCTGTCTCGACCTCGAGGGCCGGAGGCAATATGCCGTATTCGAGCCCCAAGCCGGGCATCAGGCGGATGGTGCCAGTGTCCGGGAATGTGTACGCGTCTCTCTGCAGGAGGGCCCCTGTCCACAATCCAGGGACTTTGCAGCCTGGCGGAAGAGCCGATTTCGAACCACGCTTACGGCCAAGGAATGGCCATGCTGGCAGGCTTTCAGAGAGAACTATAGGCTACCAGGACGAAAATGAATGAAAGCTCATTCAATTTAGCACGGATCGGCCGGAAGGGCAAGTGAAAACGGCCACGAGGCAAACAAAAAGGCGGGTCTCTCTTGACTTCGGGAGTCGCCTTCTATACTCATAAATAAGATGGGCGTGGAAGGATTTCCTTGCCCGCCGGGACAACGAATCGAATGGCCGGAAGGTGTATGCTTCCCCCTGATTGCTCCTATCCGTGGCTCGAACGGAACAGATCTTTCCAATCGATAGTGACATGTCAACGCCGATCAATGCCTCGCCCCTGGAAATTCCCTCCCCTGAGGGGCGGTTTGAAACCTACCAAGAAGCAGAAGACTATCTGAACACCTTCACCGACTACGAGCGGATGGAAAGGGGTGTGGAGTACCCCGAGGATCTGTTCGATCTCCACCGCATCGAGAGGCTCCTGGACTGCGTAGGGAACCCGCATGCAGGCATGAAAGGGATCCACGTAGCCGGAACGAAGGGAAAGGGATCGACCGCCCTCTTCGCGGAGGCGATCCTGCGGGCCCACGGCCTGACCACGGGCCTGTTCACCTCTCCCCATATCCTTGTGAAAGAAGAAAGGATTCAGGTATCAGGGGAGGCCCTGAAGCCGGAGGAGTTCCTGGGTTGGATGAACCACCTTCGGCCCGCGTTGGTGAGCCTGCAGGACTCGCCCATGCCCCCAACCTTTTTCGACATTATGACGACCGTTGGCCTTTTGCACTTCCGTTCCCGGGGCGTGGAGGCGGCGATCCTGGAAGTGGGTCTGGGGGGCAGGCTGGATTCAACGAATGTTTTTCTGCCCGATGTCTGTATTCTGACAAGACTGGGGTTGGATCACACCGAGAAGTTGGGGAACACGCTGGACCTGATTGCGGCCGAGAAGGCGGGAATCATCAAGCCGTCCCTCCCCGTGATTGCCCATGCGCAGGAGCCGGAGGCGCGTGTCGTGGTTGAGAAGAGATGTCTCGAGACAGGCTCCCCGATTTCGTGGCTGGGCGAAGACGTGAGGATCGAGGCAGAGGAGGGCGCAGATCCGTTCGGCTTCTCGGTACGCACGCCCAAGAGGCGGTACCCGGGCCTCAGGCTGTCGGTTCTGGGCCGGCACCAGCAGATGAATGCGGCGGTGGCGATTGCTGCAGCAGAGGTCTTCATGGGGCAGGTCAAGGGAATCTCCCTTGACGCCGATCTCGTGCGGGAGGCTTTGGCCCGAACACGCCTGCCCGGAAGGATCGAGGTCCTTTCGGACGCCCCGTTGCTGGTGGTCGATGGGGCCCACAATTCGCTTGCGGTGGAGGTCCTCCTCGCGACGGTGGAGCAAGAGCTGTGCTACGAGAATCTTCACGTCTTGTTCGCTTGTTCCAAGGACAAAGACGTGAGGGAGATGATTTCCCTGCTTGCGCCCGCGGCCGGGAGATGGACCTTTACGAAATTTGATTTCCCGAGACTCGAGGAACCGCAGAGGCTCCAGGAGATCCTGGAGGAGGTGGCACCGGGAGCGGAAAGCCGGGTGACCCGCAGCGTGGCGGATGCCCTGGACGACGTACGCCGCCGGAGTGGTTCAAGGGACTGTATCCTTTGCTGTGGGTCATTCTACCTGGTGGGCGAAATCTTCAAGAAGATCCCCGGCATCTAATGCGCTAGAAAGGAGGTTGGAGGACGATGGGAGTGCAGGCAACCTACAACGAAATCATCGCTTTTGCGATCGACAAGGAACAGGAAGCGGTCGAAATGTACAGTGAGCTGGCCGACCGCGCGCAAAGCCCCTCGGGCAAGATCCTCTTCAAGGAGCTTGCCGACATGGAAAGAGGCCACAAGACAAGGCTCGAGAAGCTGGATATGGTGTATTTTTCCTCTCAGGACCTGAAGCCGCCGGAAGACCTGAAGATCGCCGACTACCTGGTCGACGTAGAATTGACGCCGGATGCAACGTACCAGGACATCGTCCTGTTCGCGGCGAAGAGGGAAAAGGCGGCCTTTGACCTTTACACCGATCTGGCCCGCATTTACATTACGATCCCCGCCATCAAGAAGATCTTCGATGTGCTTGCCCAGGAAGAGGCGTACCACAAGCTCAAGCTGGAGCGAGAGTACGACGAGGTCGTCTACAAGGAGGATTGAGCCATTCCTGATTCAACCTCTTCTAAAATGCGCGTCCTGGGCCTCTACGGAAGCCCCCGGAAGGGAGGCAATACGGACATCCTCCTGGACGAGTTCCTTCGGGGCTGCGAGGAGAAGGGCGCGACCTGTGAACGGATCCGGGTGGCTCGACTCCAGGTAGGCGGGTGCAGGGGTTGCGGCGGTTGTGAGAAGACGGGGCGGTGCGTGGTGGAAGACGACATGCAGGCGGTATACGAGGCCCTGGAGAAGAGCGATCGTGTCGTCCTGGCTGCTCCCATCTACTTCTACAATGTTCCGGCCCAAGCCAAGGCGGTCATCGACCGGACGCAGGCCCTCTGGACGCGCAAGTACATTCGCGAGGAGGCGGCACAGGGAGCCGCCGCAGGACCGGACCGAAGAGGCTTCTTCATTGGCGTTGGAGCGACCCGGGGGAAGCGGTTGTTCGACGGGACGCTGCAAACGATGCGCTACTTTTTCGATGCCATCGATGTGGAGTATGCCGGAACCCTCGTGTACGGGGAGGTGGATGAAAAGGGGGCCATCCGAAACCATCCCACCGCCATGAAGGAATGCTTCGAGACCGGTTTGAAGCTTGTCAGTTCAACCTGAAAGGATAGAGAGGGCAACACGTCATGAATCGGCATGTCATCTTGGGAGGGGGCGTCGCTGGAAGGAGAGCGGCAGAGGTCATCCGGAAACGGGCTGCAGAGGCCGAGATCGTCATCGTGGACGAGCAGGAAGAGGCGTTCTACTACCGGCCCATGTTGGGGGAGCTTCTGGCCGGAAAGCTCGGTCCGGAGCAGATCATCTCCCGGGACAAGGAAAGGCTCTCCCAGCTCGGTGTAAAGGTTCTTGCCGGGACCCAGGTGGCCTCGCTCGACCCAAAGGCGCAGGAGGTTGTCCTCGGAAGTGGGGAGCGCCTCTCCTTCGACAAGGCGCTGATCGCATCGGGCAGCAGAACAGAGAAAATCGCCGGAGACGACGGCAAGGGCCGGGGGATCGTCTATCTGGATACACTGCCCGAGGCGCTTTACATGGCCTCTCTTCTCGGCTCCGCCCGCAATGCGTTGATCTACGGGGCGAGCTTTCAGGCCATCAATGCCGTTCGGGGGCTTCGGGCACGCGGTATCGACTGTTCCCTGGTTCTTCCCGAGGAGAGATTCTGGCAGGGCGTACTCGACCCGATCGCCTCCGAGATCCTGGAAGACCGGCTGAAACAGGAAGGCGTGACCCTGATCAAACAGACGGAAATCAAGGATCTGGTCTGGGAGGACGGGGAGCTCAAAGGCGTAATTCCCTCGAAGGGCGATAAGCTGCCCGCCGACCTTCTCGTGGTGGCCACGCCGGAGAACCCACGGCTCGACTGTCTGGAAGGCAGCGATCTGATGGGGAAGAACGGCGTGGTGGTAGATCAGAACCTTCGCACGAAACACGAGAACATCTTCGCCGCAGGCGATGTCGCCGCCCTGCAGGCGGTGCACACGGGCGAGGTGCTCCCGCAGCCGGGATGGCTCAGCGCGTGGAGACAGGGGAACATGGCCGGCCTGAACATGGCCGGGCAGGAAGCCGTCTACAGCGGTTTTCCTTCCCTGCGGACCAAGGCCTTGGACCTGGACGTGGTCTGCCTTGGGCTCAGTGACCCGCAGGGGGAGGATGTCAAGGAAGAGTCCGGGGACTACCCTTACGATGAGTTGCCCTACATCTACAAGAAGATCGTCTACAAGGACCGGAAGGTGGTCGGTGCGGTGTTCATCGGCGATGCCAGCGAAGCCGGTGCCGTCGAGGGCTGGATCCGGAAAGGGTTGAAGGCGGACGAATGCGATAAGAAGGTGCTCGATCAGATGTTTTTACCCCGACTCCAGGCATCGAGTGCCCTGGGTGCCCTGTGCCCGATCTGCAAGTTCCAGATGCAGCTCGGGGAACAGGTTGAAGACGGTTCAATCGAAACTTGTCCAGCCTGTGGTGTCCGTTTCCGCCTGGATCGCATGCCGAATGGGGCGTTCCGAGCGGTCCTGGCCGACTAGCCACAAAAATCATCCCATTGCAGAAAAAGAATCGAGCAGGCCGCCCCCATGGACAACCTGATTGAAGACGCAGAGCTGAAGGGCAAGAAACGGGTCTTCGCAGACCGCGAAGAAGCCGGAAGAACGCTCGCCTCACTGCTGGAGGGGGTTGCGGATCCGAAGGGCCTGGTCCTGGCCATTCCGGCCGGAGGCGTGCCCGTGGCTTGTGCCGTTGCAAGGGAGTGTCGCCTTCCCCTCGACGTGTTGATCGTCCGCAAGCTCCAGATCCCGGACAACCCGGAGGCCGGGTTCGGCGCGATCGGGCCGGATGGCGAGGTGCTGCTGAACGAAAGGATCGTTGATGATCTTCGTCTCAGCCAGAAGGAAATCCAGGCCCAGGTCTCCGAAACACATCGAGTGCTCCAGTCGAGAGAGAAGGTGTTCCGAAGAGGCAGGCCTCAGCCCGAATTGAAGGATCGCCAGGTGATCCTCGTGGACGACGGGCTTGCATCAGGCTACACCATGATGGCCGCCGTCGACTTTGCAAGGAACAAAGAGGCCCGCCAGGTGATCGTGGCCGTCCCCACGGCCTCACAGCGAACGATTCACTTCCTCCAGCCGGCGGCTGATGTGCTGGTTTGTTCGAACGTCAGGGGAGGCCCCGTCTTCGCCGTTGCCGATGCGTACGAGGAGTGGTACGACCTGGGGGATGAAGAAGTGGTTGCCCTGCTCGATGCGTCAGGTAGCTACTAGCGGGGCGACCAGGAAACTGTCGCTATGTTTCTGGGGGGCTCGCAGTTCGATACTGTCCTGGGCTCCCTCTCCGATTTGCTTGGGCTCCGTCTCTCCCTCCCCCTACAAAGGCGCACGAAACTTGCCCCCGCGAAGGCGGGGGTCCAT
>RCNC010000708.1_pt1 | contig 21676 bp, 20 predicted proteins | sample 2041301 | NCBI WGS metagenome assembly RCNC01 (sample SAMN09708231, study PRJNA481090) | Marine sediment metagenome, whole genome shotgun sequencing project. | biome: marine sediment; feature: ocean; material: sediment; isolation source: Sewage treatment plant 13A marine sediment (STP13A) ...
TATCCTCGGAATATCAACTATATGCCTGCGGTAAAATTTTTCGCATGCCTTGATCTCAACCAAATTTGCCTATTTCTGGATGGACACTATCTGTATAAGAATACAACAAAAACAAAGCAGGAGCAATAATATTTGCGCTGTTATCCCAGAGGATGATGGCGCCGCACGCGCGATGCGATTCGTTCATCGATGGTGCTTTATCTAAGATCAACATGGTATGGCCCATGAGATAAGAAGCCGCGTCAATTATCATTGGTTTTTCGCCCCCACAGTCGGTAGCACGATGCATGTGCGCTATCCATCCAATCAGCCTGAAAATGCTATCGTGGACAGCTATTTTCATTACCTGATCATACCCATGGTCTTTATTCTCATAGGCGGCACCATTTTATTTTGTTTGTTTTTCATGTCCATGGAAACGGAACGGCAAGTCGATCAAAAAGTGACCAATGATCCCTGATCGAAAGGAATCGATGTCATATTTTTGCCTGTGGCCGGGTCGATATTGACGGGTGGTATGGCGCCATTTGACTAAACCACCTAAATTCCCTTTGTTTTTTAACCGATTTAATCCTCCCGGAGTTGGTATAAAAATTGTATCATCCCTTGTTCGGAGAATCTATACGAGCGGGGCAGCCATGATACAGAAAACCGGCATGACGATCGATGCGTATATGCAAAATGCGGGACTCAAGTCAGTCCGCACGACGGGCCTTAAGCAATTCATTCCTTTGAAAACCGACCTCAATCCGTCTTTTTCAGAGGATCTCGCGTCGGTGACATCTTCGATTCCCCCGGAGACAACGGGAAAAAGAACAGGGCTGACGATTGCGGACTATCTGAATCAGGCCTCTACCGGACCATCGAGGGGTTTTTTCAGAAACTCGACCATCCGGGACGAATCCCTTCACCCCGGTCGACTGAATAGACTCAACTATCCGCCCGTACCGTCAAATCAAGTACCCACCGCCGCCGCTTCAGCGGCCCAAGGCCTTACAATGAGTCCCGATACCGGAGCCACTGCCCCTCTGGATGGCAAGGCGCTAATCGCCGACAGCATCAAAAGCGCGGCCAGGCGCTACAACCTGCCGGAGAAACTCATCGCCAGCGTGATTCAGGCTGAATCCAACTTCCAGGTGGATGCTGTATCCCCTGCAGGCGCCCAGGGACTGATGCAGCTCATGCCGGCAACGGCCAGGGAACTGGGTGTGGACGATCCGTTTGATGTTCGGCAGAATATCAACGGCGGCGCCGGCTATCTCCGGCAAATGCTGGACCGTTTCGGTGGAGATGTAAAATTGGCCCTGGCTGCCTACAATGCAGGCCCGGGAACCGTGGAGAGGTATAACGGAAACGTTCCCTACCGGGAGACGCAAGATTACATCGAACGGGTTCTCAAGCGGGTTTCGGCCTGACCGGGGTGATCCGGGCACTCCGGGCAACGTTCATTACCGGTGAAGCGGCTACAGATCCAGGCCACATTTGTTCAGGGTCACCATCCCGCCCTGCACGCTGACCGGATCGGTCAAGCCCATGTCCTTCAGGTTGAGCTGGGCTTCGTAGGAGCGCACACCCGTATTGCAGACCAGGATCAGCTCTTTGCCTGCCGGGATTTCCCCAATGCGCCGGCGCAGTTCATCCTGGGGAATGTTGACCCAGCGTTGCGGGTATTTTTTTGCATAGGCGTCGCCATCCTGTCGGGCGCGGCAGTCGAGGACCAACAGGTTGCCGTTTCCGGAGGACCATTTTTCGGCAAAGTCGTCGGCGTCGATGGGTTTGAATCGGCCGTCGAGCATGTTCTCAGCCGCGTTGGCCAGGGCGTTGAGAACGTCCATGGCCGATGAAAATGGCGGTGAATAGGCCAGCTCCAGGTTGCTGAGCCGATCGATGGTGGGACGGTCTTCCAATATTGCGGCCACCATATTGATGCGCCCAACCACGGCGTCTCCTTCCTCCCCGAAACCCTGGATCCCGAGAATGCGTCGAGATTTTTTCTCCACGACCAATTCCAGGTGCAGCATGGCCTTGTCCGGGTAAAAGTGGGCGCGATCCAGCTGGGCCACCTGGACGCTGACAGCATCGAATCCGGCTCTGCGGGCGCTTTCCAGGCTCAATCCGGTTCCGGCCAGGGCCGCCTCGAAAGTCTTGATCACAAAGGAGCCGACAGCGCCCTTGAACACGGCGCTTCCCCCGGCAAGGTTGGTGCCGATTACCCGGCCCTGCCGATTGGCCATAGAGCCCAAGGGATAGTAGCCAGGCTGGCCGGTCACCAGATTGCGGATCTCTGTGCAATCCCCGCCGGCGTATATCGCCGGGTCGGAGGTGCGCATGTGTTCGTCCACCACTATGGCCCCGGTTGGGCCGATCCGCAGCCCGGCTGCCCGGGCCAGCTCCACATTGGGGGCGGCTCCGATGGCGATGATAACCAGGTCCGCCTCCAGTCGGTGTTTGTTGGTCACCACGGCCTCAACGGTGTCGGTGCCTTCAATGGCCTGCACCTCTTCGTCGAGGAAAAAGCGGACACCGTGTTTTTCCATTTGCCGCTGGGCCATACGCGCGAATTGGGGACTCACGAATCCGGGCATGATCTGACTGAAATATTCTACAACCGTGGTATCCACCTCCCACATTTCGGCCAAGGCTTCGGCCATTTCAAGTCCGATAAAGCCGCCGCCGACGATAACGGCCCGCTCCACCTGACCTTTGGTGACCAGTTCCTTGATCGCCTGGGCATCGTTCAGGTTGGCGGAGGTATGAACCATGGGAAGGTCGGCGCCGGGGATGATCAGGCGCCGGGGACGGCTGCCGGTTCCCAGTACCAGCTGGTCATAGGCCAGGGTGTCGGTGGTGCCGTCCAGTCGGCAGATATGCAGCTGTTTGTTTTCCCGGTCGATCCGTTCCGCGCGGGTCTGGGTAAGCACCTCGATATCTTTGCAATCCCGAAAAAAGGCCTCGTCCCGCAGCATGTGGAAACTCGTTTTGCGCAGATCGTCGACATCACTGACATCGCCGGAGACATAAAAGGGGATCCCGCATCCGCCGTAGGATACAAATCGGTCCTGATCGATGATGGTGACGTGGGATCGCGGTTCCAGTCGTTTAAATCGGCAGGCCGCCTTGGATCCGAGGGCGACGCCGCCAACGATGATGATGTTCTGGGCCATGTTGAACCTCTCGTTTAACCGGTTTTCAATGATCTGACCTTCAGATCAGGGTTATTTTTCAATTGTTGTGGCGATGCCTCGCACGGACGTCCGCCCGGCGTACCACCGCACACCTTATCGAGTTAACGCGCATAAGAGGATATAAATGGTTTCTTTTTTTTGTTTGTCAAGGATCGGTCAGGCGGAATTGGAAACCGATGACGCCTGGAATCCACGAGGTGGGCGGGTGTGTTCAGGCGCATGCAATAGAACAGGGACCAATGGAACATCATACGCCAAAAGGTATTGTTGGCGATAGGAAATGGATATCAATCCCGTCGGACCAGCCGAAGGGTGTTGCCGATGACGGTCAGGCTGGAGAGCAGCATGGCTGTCGCGGCCACCAGGGGGGTCAGCAGTCCGTTCATGGCGATGGGGATGCTGACCAGGTTGTAAATCCAGGCACACCACAGATTCTGCGCGACGCTGCGGTTGACCCGCCGGGACAAGGGGAAAAAGTCCAGCAGTTGGGCGGGGTCTCCGCGCATGAGGGTGATGTGGGCGGCTTCCCTAGCCAACCCCTGCCCGGAATGTACAGCCACCGCCAAATGGGCCCGGGCCATGGCCGCCGCATCGTTGATGCCGTCTCCCACCATTGCCACCTGTCGCCCTTGTTCCTTCAACCTATCGATATAATCCGCCTTGTCTGACGGCAACAAACTGCCCCTGGCTTGGTTCAGGCCGATGGCCCGGGCCAGCTCACGGGTGGCGGCGTCTCCGTCCCCGGAGACCAGGTGAATCTCCCGAGACGCCCGTTTCAGTGTGTCAACCATCGATGGTACCGTCGGCCGGATTGTATCGCCAAAGATCAGGGTTGCCGCCGGACGATTGTTGGCACTCAGAAAGACGCGGGAAGTCAGTGTCTCTTCGGATTCCGTCGGCGCGCCACCACCAGGCGTCCCGCTGCCCCAGGCGAACCCCCGGTTGCCGATGCGTACAATTTTATCATCCAGCCGCCCCTGCACCCCATCCGGATAAACGATGATGTCCGTTGCCACGGCCGGTGTGATCGCCTGAACGCGGACATAGGCGTCGATGGCCCGGGCGACTTCGTGATCCGCCGACTGCTCCAGACCGGCGGCCCAGGCGGCGATGGTCGCCGGATGGTAACCGGGTTGGCATTCGATATGGCTCAGATGCCAGCGGCCGCGGGTCAGCGTGCCGGTTTTATCGAAAACAACGCTGTCGATGGAAGCGGCCCGCTCGAAGGATTCGATTTCGCGAACCAGTATACCCCGGCGGGCGGCCAGGGAAATACCTGCCAGGCGTGCCATGGGAATGGCCACACCCAGGGCACAGGGGCATGAAATGACCATCACGGTCACCGCTCGCACCACGGCCTGGTTCACGGGTAAGCCGGTCATGATACAGAACAGTCCCGTTCCTACGGCCAGGGTGATGATCATGGGGACGAACCACCTGAGCATTCGATCCGTGCGGCCTTCGAATGCGCTTTTCTGCTCCAGGCTGCGGGTCATGATGGCGATCATCTGACCTAAGACCGTATCGTTGCCCACCTTTTCAACCCTGGCGGTCACCCGGCCGTCAATCACCCGGGCACCGCTTTTAACGGGATCACCGGTTTTTACGCCTACCGGCCTGGGTTCGCCGGTCAGTGAGGATTCGTCGAGCGTGGCGGTTCCGGATTCCACCCGGCCATCTGCCGGCACGATCTCATCCGACGCGACGGCAAACCGGTCTCCCGCTGCCAGTTGGCCGATGGACACATACCGTCCCGTGGGTGAGGTGTCGGTGATCAGGCGTACCTTAGCGGGCTGCAGGGCGAAGAAACTGTCCAGATCCCGGCGGACACGGTTTTTCGCCTGCTGTTCAAGAATTTTTCCCAACAGCACCAGGGTGATGAGCATACAGGCGGTGTCGAAATATAAATGAATGCTGCCGGTCAGCCAGTTGTAGAGACTGTAAACAAAGGCACATCCGGCAGCCATGCCCACCAGGGTCTCCATTCCCAGTGCCCGATGGATCAAGCCGAACCAGGCCTTGCGCAGCATGGGGCCGCCGCCATAGACCAGGACCACCACCGCCATGGCCACGATGGGCAGGGAGATTTTGGATACGGCGTCGCTGGACAGGCTGGTAAAAAAGCCGGCGTATAGGGCCCAGGAGAGCATCATGACGTTGGCGGACAGCAGGCCGGTGATGGTCAGGCGGATCAGCTCCTTGCGCTGGGCGCGCTGCCCGACGTTTTCGGCATCGCTTTCGCGGAGACCATAACCCAGGCGCGTGACGGACTTCCGGATCTGATCGGGAGCCACGCGGTCCGGACGATAGCGGCAGCGCATGCGGTCCGTGGAAAAATGGCAGGTCACGTCCTGCACCCCGCCTAACCGGGTTACGGCTTTCTCGATCACCCAGGCACAGGCGGTGCACCACATGCCGTCGACGATCAGGTCCAACGCCAGGGTGCCTGGTGGTTGCGGCGTCGCTTCCACACCCTCAATCGATTCTGCCAAGGCTTCCTGTTTTTCCCGCTTGGCAATGCGTTGCAGATCCTCCTCTCCGGCCGGGATCACTCCGGCGGCCACACACTGCAGGTATAGATCGGTCTCCTTGAAATGCGCCGGATCATCCACCTCGGCCGATTCCAGCAGCATGCTGTAGACCATCCGGCAGCCCTGGCAGCAGAACCGTAACGGTTGATCGTCGACGGAATGGGAAACGGCACCGTAGCGCAGTGGTAGGCTGCAGAGATGGCAGGTGGATTCATCCATGATTGTTCGCCGGTTGTGCAAAGGCGGGAAAAGAAGTGTTAGCTACCTGTTGCCGGATCAGTTGCGCAGACCCAGGCTCTTGACGTAGGCGATGGCATGCCACCGATCGTTCACCGCCACGGTCGTGGCCAGGGCCGGCTGCCGGCCGCCGGGAATGCCGTAACTGATCTCTTTGAACAGCACGCCCACAGGCATGGACTGGACTTTGGTACTGCGAAGGTCGCCGGGCGGCGGGGCAAAACTCTGGCCAACGGTTCCGTAGCCGTCGAAGTTCTTGCCGTGGCAGTGAATGCAGTAATACTGGTAGGCGGTTTTGCCTGAAGCGATGGCTGTGGTGTCGGCGAGCGAGAAGGGGGGCGTGATCGCTTCGGCAGTCGCGGCACGGAAAAGTGCCTCACCACCGTTAATGGGGACACTACCCGCCGCCATGACCGGAATGGGTTTTTCGTGGGGCTTGATCGCCGGGGTTTCCCACATGCGCCCAACGGATAGTACTTCGTCGTAACCGGTGATTATGCCCCAGGCCACCAGGGCGACGGTTGAAACGATCAGGCCGACTGACAGTATGCGAACCATTTATTCTCCTCCGGCCCCTCTGACGTGCTGCGGGTTGGGCAGCCCCTGGTATACGGCATAGGGCGACGATGCCGGTACATCTTTCACCGGGCGATAGGCCCAGGTGGGCTGGCCCATGTCCGAGACCACATAAAAGGAAAGAAAGCCCTTGAACAGGATGATGCCCAGCATGACGCCGAGCCAGAGCCAGGTTCTGAGCAGGGATTCGTGATGGTTTTCGTCTTTCATATCAGATTTTTACTCCCAATAGGCCGTGCATGACAATGTATAAAAAACCCCAGATGAAGGTCCCGGCGATGATCAGCATCATGATCAGCGGGTAGGGCGCGTCGCGTTCTTCGAGGCCGTCGACATAGCGGCCGGTGATTGTTTTCTTGCGCGCTTCACTGTCCTTGCCGTGCAGATGGGCAAAGGCCAAGCCCACGCCGAAGACCACCATAAAGATCAGGGTGGGAAACAGCCAGGCCATGGTGTGCTGGAAATTCAGCAGTTCATAGAATCTCATGGGTTGTACCTCTTATTCAGTGCCCATCCATAAAGGATTATTTTGCCCGATATCTGCGTTATGTTCAAAATTTCATCCTCGGAATATCAACTATATGCCTACGGTGAAAGATTTCGCATGCCTTGTTCTCGAACAAAATCCTTCTTTTCTGGACGGACACTATTTACTGAAATACAAGGCATAGGCCAACACTGCTGCCGTTGCGCCCAGGCCCGCCGTTGCCAGGAAAAAGAGCCCGTATATCTCGAGCCGATTGAATCGGGTGGCCTTCAGCGGCGGCTGATCGGTATCGTCCCGCAGAGGCAGAAAGCGCGCCCGCTGCTGATCGTTGAACTGACCGGTCCTGAAGGCCCAATAGAACACCACCAGGCTGATGGTCAGGCCGATGCCGATATAGGCGATGAAGTAAGGATAGTACATTCGGTTTTTAGGCTGAAGGCTGAAGGTTACTAGTCTATTTAACCGATCGAATCAAGCCGTTCAGCACTTTCTCCGTTTCAACGATGAAGGGTTCACTTTTTAATGCATCCTGTTCTTCTTGAAAACCTAACTGCTTTTATAGAAGCTTAGTTTCTTTGGCTAAAGGAAATCGTGGCTGCAGCTTTAATCAAAATATGTTCCTTTTTTCTTCCTGCTAATCGTTTTCGGCCTATTAACCTATCCTTCAGCCTAAACCCCTTCCGTCTGTCCACCTCGTATGAGCCTAAGGCTCATATGCGGCATCGATTCCCTTCGGTTCGGTGTTGGCGTCGCTGTCGTTGATGAAATAGACGGCCACATAGTTGCCGACGTCCCAGATTTTCTCCGACTCCAGCTCGCGCTTGAAATAGGGCATGGCCGTGCCGGTGATGCCGTTCATGATCTGGTAGTAAAGAATCCCACCGCTGATCTCCCGGTTTTTCAAAATGGTGAAATTGAGTGGTGGCGGATAGATCCACGGCTGGGCCGGGCCCATGCCGTCGCCCACCGGACCGTGGCAGCCGAGGCAGAAGTCCTGGTAGATTTTGTGACCCCGCGCCAGCCCCGCCTCGGTCGTGGGATAGGGGTTGGGCACGTCACGCCAGCCCTGGGGGATGTTGTCGTTGAGCCACTGAACATTGGCATCCGGGCCGGCCTCATAGGCTTTGATGGCTTCCGCCTTCCAGAAAGTTTGGCGTGCCATGCGCTTGTCAGCGTCCTTCATGCCCAGGCTCTGCACATAACGGGTAAGGTTGTTGATATTCGGTTCACCCAGCCATTTGAAGGCCGGCATGATGGACAGCGGCCGCGTGTAACGGGGATTCGTGAAGTGGGCGACGTGCCAGTCGTCCGGGTGCTCGCCGCCGTCCTGGGACAGGTCCGGTCCGGTGCGCTGGGAGCCCAGCAAAATGGGATAATCGGCCACATAGTCACCGGCCTGGGCGATGCGTTCAGCACCCAACCCCCAGTCGATGGTGCGGATGGACTGGCTATGGCAGTAGACGCAGCCATTGGCGATATAGAGTTTTCTCCCGGCGGCTTCTTCGGGCGACCGCTGGCGAAAGATTTCAGAGGGCGTGGTCTGGTTGGTGTGGACATAGGGCAGCAGCACCACCACGAATACGATGGTGGCCAGGATCAAGAGTGAGCCGGTGACCACGGCAAGGGGGGTCATTTTCATGATGACGCTCCGGATTTTCCGAACAATGTGCGGACGATGTTATAGAATCCAAGAACAGCGCTGGAGAAGATCAACAGACCCAGGCCAGCGCGCACGACGTAGTACACGTGGATTTCCGGCAGTACCCGGTAGACGGTTTCGCCGTTGATCCAGGCGTTGCCCTGGATCAGTCCGGCGATGGTCAGCACCACAGTAAATCCGACCATGCCGATAAGGATCATCCAGTATTGAAAATCGGCCAGAAATCGGCTGAACAGGGGTTTTCCTGACAGCTTCGGAACCGTGTAGTAAAGCCCGCCCAGGGAAATCATGCCGGCAAAACCCAGTACACCGAGGTGGGCGTGAGCCACTACCCAGTTGTTGAAATGGGTCACACGCTGGACGTCGGGCAGGGCCATGAGCGATCCCTGGATGCTGACGAAGAAGTACATGATGGTGCCGGTGAAGACGAATTTGGCACCGATATCGGCGTGGATTTCACCCAGGCGGCCCTTGGCCGTGTACCAGATGTTAACCAGAAAGGCCATGACCGGGATCACCATGGCCACACTGTCCACGATGGCTACCACCTTGAGCCAGGTGGGCACCGGTACCTGCAGCAGATGATGGGTGCCGATGTGGGTGTAGACCACGATCAATGCCCAGAATCCCAGGAGGGAGAGGGTGTGGCTGTAAAGGGGGGCCCGACAGGCCCGCGGGATCACGTAGTAGGCCACCGCAGCGCTCAGAGGCGTCAGCAGCAGGCCGAAGACGTTGTGGCCATAAAACCAGAGCAGGATGGCATCGGGGATACCCACCAGTGCGCCAGTATCTGGTTTCCAGATCACGTTGCCCAGGGCATAGGTGCAGGCGGTGAGAATGGTGCCGGCCAGCACGTACCACACGGAGACATAGAGGATCGGCTCCTGGCGGTGCTTCACCGTCATGATGAAATTGAAGAAGATCAAGCTGAAGGCGGCCACCACCATGATGTCCAGGGGCCAGATCAACTCGGCATATTCACGACCCTGGGTAAACCCGGCGGCCAGGCTGGCCACCACGCCGACCAGAGCAATATTCCAGGCCACCACGGTAAAGACGCCCAGCCGTTCACTGAACAGCCGGGTGCGCAACAAGCGGGGGATGAAATAGAAGGCCGCCGAGAGGAGCCCCGGGGTGACAAATCCGAAGAGCACCAGGTTGACGTGGGTGGGTCGCACGCGTCCGAAGACGATGCCGCCCATGTTTTCGGCCAGATCCGGGGCCACCAGTTCCGTGGCCCCCAACAGCCCGTAAAAAGTGGCGATCATCATCCAGAAGGCTGAGGTCAGGGCAAACCCCTTGGAGGTGGTGTTCGTGGATTCAAGGGATTGGGTGTCAGCGGCCAATGGCGACTCCTTGGGGTGTGTTTGCTGAAATATTAGGTTCAATCATTTTTGAATTAAACTCGTTATTACTTTCGTTTGAATGGGTTGAATTCGGAAGTCCGAAAACGGAATTCAGAATTCTGGCATCTGTTTTCTGACGTCAGCTATGGCAGGCCAGCCAGCAGCCCAGGTTGACCTTTTTCTCCCGGTGGCACTCGATACAAAACCCCATCTTGAACCGTTCGCCTTTCAACCGATCCATCTCCTTGACTTCACCGTGGCACGATTCGCAGGCGATTTCCTTTTTGATATGCCTTTCGTGGTTAAACAGCACGTGTTCGGCCAGTTCGTAAACTTTTACCCATGGTGTGGGGGTGTTGCTGTTGAAGTAGTCGTGTTCTTTCTTGATCTCCGGATGGTTGGCGATGATGTAGGTGTGGCAGAACAGGCATTTTTCCACTGCCGGCAACCCCGGATGGATGGATTTGTCCACGTATGAGTGGCAGAAGCGGCATTCGATGGCCTTGTGCCCGGCGTGCAGCCGATGGCTGAAGGGGATGGGTTGGGTGGCACCGATGCGGGTGGCCGGCGACGCATAGAAAAAGAAAAGGAATCCCAACACAAGCACCACACAGGCAGACACCCAGAACATGGGGCCTCGGTTTTGCCAGACGCGCTCCAGCGTCTCGCCGAAGGCAGTGAAAAAGCGCATAGGCCTTCCCCGGGTGCCGATCAGGATGACGACCACCGCAAGGGTGAGCAGAGAAAAGGAGGTAATCAGAATTTCCATTATTAATGCTCAGGGATATAGGGTTTTAGACTTAAGGCTAAAGGTATCTGGACCGAGACTGACCACCTATATTCAAGAGCGGTTCTTTTCCCGGATGTAAGTATGATTTTCATCGTTATGGGGTGACCCATTGTCTGTCCCTAACCACTTTCAACCTCCAGGCTATTGATCTTTTTGCCCTTCAGCAGTTCGGGGAACTGTTTAAAATAAACGGTGACGGCAGCGGCCAGCAGACCGAAAAAACCGACGGCTACGGCGGCTTCCACCCAGCCCAAGGGAATGTGTTGGGCATGGTGATGGAAGGAGGGGCCCAAGAGCAGGTAGTGCTCCAGCCAGATACCGGTCATGACCGCCAGACAGATCACCGTCATGGCCCTGGGCATGGTTTTGATCCGCCGGTTGAGCAGGATCAGAAACGGGGCCAGGAAACAGCCGATGAAAACGGTCCAGGCCAGCACGTTCCAGGGGGCGGCCATGGTGCGCTCGATCACATAGGCGGTCTCTTCGGGGATGTTGCCGTACCAGATCACCACGAACTGGGCATAGAAGAAATCGGCCCACACCAGGCAGAACGCGAAAAAGAGTTTGCCGATATCGTGAAATTGGTTCTCCTCGACATGGTAGCCGTTTCTACTGCTCAGGTGTAAAATTGAACTCAGGACGATCAGGGCCCCGAAGCCGATGAAAACGGCTTTAACAAAGGTGTAGGCGCCGAAAAGGGTCGAGTACCAGTGCGGGTCCGTGGCCATGACCAGATCGTAGCCGACCAGGGAGAGGACCAGGGCGAAGGCCAGCAGGTAGAGGATGCCGAAAACGGTCATGCGGCTGGCCAGGCGCTTCTCATCCGGCGGATGTTGATCCCAGCGCGCCAGCAGCCAACGGCCGAAGGGACCCGAGGCGCCCCGGTCTTTCAGGGTAAAATAGAGCCGATGGTACAAAAAGGTCAGGCCGAGGCCATACAGCAGGCACAGCCCGAAAAGATCCCGGCCGAACATGAACGGCACGTTGAGCCAGACCTCCTTGCCGTGCAGGTCTTCGTGGAGCCAGGGAAAGATGTGCTGCTGGCCGAGAAACAGGATGACGAACAGGACCAGGGAAACCGGGAAGAAGGCGGTAAAGGATTCGGCCACGTCCGTTAGTGGTCCGCTCCAGCGGGCTTTTACCGTGTGCATGAGGGCCGAGAAGAGCACGGCACCCTGGGCGATGGCCGAGAAAAACAGAAAGTTGAGCAGATAGGCCTGCCAGGCCCGGGCCGGGTTGCCGACAAGGGCCACCGTGATGAAAATCAGAAACCCGGCGGCGGTCAGGCCGTAAAAGATCTTCATCAGCGGCAGTGGATTTTCCTGGTTTTTTGATGGTTGCGTAGACATGCTCACCTTTCCATCATCTCTTAACGCCTTTAAACATCATTTGTTTTAATTTCGGCACCGTTTGTCTCGAAGAAACGGGTCAGTTCGTCCTGCTCGTCTTCACTGCAACAGGCCAGAACTCCGAATCGATCCCCGGAAAAGCGCTCATCGTAGTGCGCCGGGGTTTCAAAACGCGGTAGGCGCGCCTGGGAGATCAGCCCGAGCACGTTACCCAAGACAGCGAACAAAATGGTGAATTCGAATCCCACGATGAAAAAGGGCACCAGCGCCACCACCGGTTTGCCGCCGACGATCAATGACCAGCGTAGGGAGGTGAAGGCGGCCAGGAAGAATCCGGTGAAGAACCCAATGATACCACCGGCCAGGGTAAACCAGCCCACCCGGCTCTTGGGGGGCTCCAGGGCGTGTTCGATGGCGTGGCTGGGAATGGGGCTGTAAACCTGCTCGATGATCCAGGGCGTCTCGCGCAGCCCGTCGATGGCCAAAGCGGCACGTTGTTCGCTGGAAAAAATGCCCATGATGGAAACCGTATCAGCCGGCATGGGATTCTCCTTCCTGCAGGGTTTCTTTCATCTCTGTCATGGAGACCGACGGCATGTGCTTGACAAACAGGACGAAGAGGAAAAAGAAGAGGCAAAAGGCGCCGATCATGATGCCGAATTCGACCAGGCTCGGCGCATAGAGCCCCCAGGCGTGGGGCAGAAAATCGTGGGCCACCGAACCGACGATGATCACGAAGCGCTCATACCACATGCCCACGTTGACCAAAAGCGAGATGACAAAAAGGATGCGGATATTGGTGCGCACCTTTTTAAACAGCAACAGTAGCGGGACGATGGTGTTGCAGGTGACCATGATCCAGTATTCCAGGGCGTAGTCCCCGAAGGCCCGCCAGCGGAAGGATTCCACCTCCACCGGATTGTGGCTGTACCAGGCGATGAAGATTTCGGTGGCATAGGCAAAACCCACGATAAGGCCGGTGAAGACGATGGTCTTGGCCACGCTTTCCAGCACGTGCGTGGTGATGATGGCCTCGTATTTGAAGATGATGCGCAGGGGGATCATCAGCGTAAGCACCATGGCCAGGCCCGAATGGATGGCCCCGGCCACGAAATAGGGGGCGAAGATGGTGGTGTGCCATCCGGGGATGACACTCAGGGCGAAATCCCAGGAGACCACGCTGTGCACCGAGATGACCAGGGGGGTGGCCAGGGCGGCGAAAAAAAGGTAGCCGCGGGTGTAGTGGCGCCAGATTTCCCACTCACCGGTCCAGCCCAGGGAGATTACCTTGAAGATCTTGTGCCGCAGCCCGTGGCTCCGGTCGCGGATGGTGGCCAGGTCCGGCAGCATGCCGGTGTACCAGAACAGGCTGCTGACCGTCAGGTAGGTCGAAATGGCCACCACGTCGAACATCAGCGGCGACTGGAAGTTGGGCCACAGGGTGCGTTGATTGGGAACCGGCAGCATGTAGTAGACCATCCAGACCCGTCCCAGGTGGATGAAGGGAAACAAGCCGGCGGTACACACGGCAAAGACGGTCATGGTTTCGGCTGCCCGGGCGATGGGGTTGCGCCACCCGGCCCGAAACAGGTGCAGGATGGCCGAAATCAGCGTTCCCGAATGGGCTATTCCCACCCAGAAGACAAAGTTGATCAGGTAGGTTCCCCAAAACACGGGGTTGTTCTGGCCGCCGACACCGATGCCCACCAGGATCTGATAGGTCCAGCATCCCGCACCCAGAAGAATCCCGGCAAAGAGCAGGGCAACGAGCACCCAGTAGCTGCGTTGGGGCGGTGTCAGGGTATCCAGAACCGTGTTGTCAATGGACTTGTAGGTTAGTGTCTGCTCCATCGATACCTTTTATCCTATTCCGGATGAATTGGACTCGATTTAAACGGCCTGAGTCACTTTTTTAAGGTAAATCACCGCCGGCTTGGTGTTCACGTACCCCAGCACCTGATAGGCCCGCGGATCCTTGATCAGTTGGCTTACCCGACTGGTCTTGTCCATGAGGCTGCCGAAGGTTAAAGCACCGGTGGGACAGGTCTGGGCGCAGGCCGGCACCACCTCGCCGTCGCGGATGGCGCGGTTTTCGTTTTTGGCCACGTTGTGGGCATCCTTGATCCGTTGGATGCAAAAGGAACACTTCTCCATCACGCCCTTGCTGCGCACGGTGACGTTGGGGTTGAGCTGCATCGGAAGAGGCTCGGGTCGCTCCCAGTCGAACCAGTTGAAGCGTCGCACCTTGTAGGGACAGTTCTGACCACAGAAACGGGTGCCGATGCAGCGGTTGTAGATCTGGTTGTTGAGCCCCTCCTTGGAGTGGTGGGGCGCATAGACCGGGCAGACCGCCTCGCAGGGGGCATTGTCGCAGTGCTGGCACATCATGGGCAGGAAGGTGAGCCGCGCCATGTCTGCCGGATTTTGGTAGCACTGGATCTGCAGCCAGGCCATCTCCCGGCCTTCAAGAATTCGCTTCTCTCCGACGATGCCGATGTTGTTCTCCGCATAGCAGGCCCCCACGCAGGCCGTGCAGCCGATGCAGCGGTCCATGTCCACGATCATGGCCCAGCGGTAGCCGTCATGGTCGTGGGGGGGGTAGAGATCCCGTTTGGGATCGTAGCCTTCGGGCAACGGCGGCGTCAGCGGGAAGCTGTCCATGGTCAGTCCCGGTTTGTCGTGGCTGTCCTGGTGGCCGATCTGGTCGATGGCTACGGTGGGTGCGATTTTACGGCCCAGGGCCAAGCGGTGGCCCGAGGTCGTGGCTAGCGCCACGCTTCGGCCGCTTTTCTCCAGGCTCGCCAGCGGTGTGGCAAACGACGGTGCCCCGGCGTCGGCGTCGACCGATGGATCCAGTATGGCCAGGGGATTAACGCCCTGGCCGCTGCCCCAGCGTCCGAACACGCTGTGGCCCTGCCCGGCAGACACCACGACGGTTCCCGGAAAAACGCCCGCATAGGCTTTAACCGGGGCCTGAATTTCCCCGCTTTGGGTCTTCAGGGTAACGACATCCCCATCCTTCATGCCATCGGCGGCCATGCTATCCGTATTGATCAGGGCCGTGGTTTGCCAGGGGATCTGGGTCAGGGTATCCGGGGTTTCGATCAACCAGGGCCGGTTGGCACCCCGGCCGTCGAAAAAGCGGATGGAGGGCGGTGCCATGAGCACATATTCATCCGATGGCTCCGGTAGGGTCGCCAGGTAGGTTTTCAGGGTCGCCGCAGCTCTCAGGTTGGCCTTGGGGCTACCGCTCGTGGCGCGGTCATCGCCGAATCGTCCGCCTTTCTGGATCGTCTTCAGCCAGGTGGTAGCGGTTTGACTGTCCTGACCGGTCAGGACGGTTCGGGTCACCATGGACTGGTAGTCGGCCGCCGGCCGCTGGTCGGGCGGGAGCAGATTGAGCAGCAGGTCCCCCAATGCCGGCGCCTGTGTGATCTTTCCCATGGTGGGCTGCAGGGTGGCCAGCGCGGCCGTATTGCTTTCATAGGCGTCCCAGGTTTCCAGGGCCATTTGTACCGGCACGATCAGATCGGCGGTGGCTGCGGTCTCATCCATGAAATTGCTAAAGGCCACCACGAAGCGCTTTTTGTGGCTCAGGGTTTTGGCGATGCGGCTGCCGCCGGGTATGGAGAAGACCGGATTGACGTTGTTGAGCAAGACCAGTTCCACGGATTTTTTATCCATGGCATCGAATGCGTCCAGGACGGTGGACCGACGGTCGGCGATCTCCACCCGGTGACGGTTGTTAAAATCGAACAGGGACAATTCAGGGTTCAGGGCCAGGTTGAGAAAAAGGGCGGCCAGTTCCGCGGCAACTGCATGGCTACCGGCACTGCCGGCGCCCGTGCCCAGAACCAGGGGCTGTTTTGCCGCCAGCAACTGACGGCCGACGATGGTCTGGTCTTCAACGCTGACGCCCGACATGCGGGCCACTGCTTCGGGGGTGTAGGTCTCGGTTACGACGGCCAGGGCATCGCGCAGGTTGCGGTTCACATTCCGACCGTTCTCGTCGCCGGTCACCGTGCGAATCTGTCCCATGATCACTGCCGCCTCGGTGCCCGGACGGCAACCGATCCAGCGGTCGGCATTGGCGCCGGTCAGCGACTGGAACGGGCTGACCTGGACAAACACGCCTTTGCTGCCGTTGCTCAACATGTGCATGGCCTTGAACTTGCGGGCGTATTCCACCGGTGAGAGCCAGGTCTCCAGAAAGTCGGCGCCAAACCCGACCAGCACATCCGCCCGGTCCATCTGCAGCACAGGCAGGGCGGGGCTGCCAAAAATCTGCTGGTGGGCAAATTTGAGCGCTTCATGGGCAAGGGGTTCGAAGACAATGGGCGATTCGCCGTTAAACGCTTGCAGTACCGCGGCGAACAGGTCCAGTTGGGTCTGGCCGACGACCTCGGTGACCATGGAGATACGGCCGGTTCCGCGATTGGCTGCCGCCCGGGCCTTTCCCCGGATCAATGCCTCGGCTTTTTCGAAAGGGATTTCCTGCCACCCATCCTCCGTCTTCAGCCGGGGCATCCACAGTCGGTCGGGATTATAGAGCCCCTGCAAGGCCGCCTGGCCCCGGATGCAGAGCGTTCCCCGGTTGACCGGGTGCAGGTGGTTTCCTTCCAGTTTGATGATCCGGCCCTCACGGTTTTTGGCCAGCACACCGCAGCCGGCCGGGCATTCCCGGCAGGTGGATGCATACCAGGCTTCCTTGCCGGTGACCATGTCTTCTGTGGCCCGGACCATGGTGAACAGATTGTCTTCGGGTTTGGCTGAGCAGCCGGCGGCAACGGCGACGCTGCCCATGGATGCAATCTTGAGAAATGTTCTGCGATTCATGCGTAATGCCCGTTCGTGCCAGGTTTCCCATGCCGATGACATGGGTGGATCGGATCCTTCACCCATCCTGTAGCCGATGGATGGCTTATTGTCAGCTAAAGTTACCATTCGCCGCAAGTGTTGCGGCCATGGTGCTGGTGAACGTCGGGGTTAAAATGATTTGGAGCAAAACTATCGCCACGATAGCAAAAGGCAGTTAGGGTGTCAATCGCGTAAAGTGAGAGGCAGGGGCTATCGGTAGGCGATCAATATGCAGGGGGAAGACCACTTGTCAAGGATTGAAGGATGCAAGGAAGGCGGTCACGGTGAAGATTTTAGGGGCCACTTTTTCATCGTTGAACATGATTGCCGAGCCGGCCCAGTTCTCATCTGCTATCTTTGGATACTGTCCGGTGCAGATCAGAGGGAACCGTCCAGCCAGGTGCCGGTTCGCAGGCGCCAGGCGATAGCCGGCCCTGCAGTTAGAACCGTGAAAACCACCAAGATTATCGCGATTCGCCAGGCGGACCGTCGGATACGCCTGCAGGCCGGATCGGTCAGGACCGGGTATCGGCAGCGGGTGCGCGCGGCCAGCCAGAGGGCGATGCTTTCCATGACGACGACGGCCATGCACCCGAAGATGATGAACCCGGCACCATAGAAATCCGGCAGAAACAGGCACCAGGGGCAGGGGTGGGAGAGGACTTGGTAATAATAGGCTGACCACACCTGTTTTACGGCAACCATTGCTGCGATGCCCCAAAGGGTCGCGATGATGGCCATTATTACGCCAGACGTGCGGTGCGGGGATCGAATCGCTGTCACCGCCAGGGCCAGCAGTGCCGCACTTCCCACCAGGCTGAACCCGAGGCAGACCGGCACGAGCGATTTGATGACAGTGGATTCGGATGCGCCGGTCAGCACCTGATCGTATACCGCCGCGCAGCAACTGACCGGGGGGACGTTCTCAACCCGCATCAGGGCCTGCCAGGAGAAGCAGACGGCCAGTACGAAAAAGGGGGCGGCGCTGAGCATCACCCGCGCTCCGGCCTGGGTCAATACCCCTTGGGGATGGTGACTGTCCAGGCCATCCAGCACCCGCCAGCCATATAGGACGATCAGGGTGAGGCCCCAGAAAATCATGGCCCGGCTGCCGTCGGTTCCCATGGCCTGCAGGACACCGGTTCCGCACATGGCCCCGGGAACCATCCGGTGCCAGACCCCGGCAATGCCCACGAGACCCAGCAAGCCAGCAGCTGCCAGGCAGCCCAGGGCCCAGCGACCCAGAAGCACGGCAGATTCAGCATGGCGTTCCCGCCGCAGCTGATCGATATCCGCACGCGCCGGGGTCCAGTTGAGCATCACGTCCACAGCCTGAACGGCACCCGTTGCATAGAGCAGTCCGCCGGTTGCCGCCGCCACCCAAAATGCCCAGACGAGAGGGTGCCAGGTCATGGTGATTCCTGTTTTGCGGCGTTCTCGGTCAATGTCCCTGAGGCCAGGTGATACCGCCGGTCAATTTCATCGGATGACCGCAGCCGCGGGTCGTGGGAGCAGATGACCACCGCCGTCCCTTCACGGGCGGTGCGGCATAGTTGCGCACGAATCTGCGCTGCATGGTGGTCATCCTGGAAGGCTGTCGGCTCATCGGCCAGGATGAACCGTGGACTGGCCACCAGTGCCCGGGCGATGGCCAGGCGCTGGCGCTGCCCGCCGGACAGGGTGCTTGTCGGGGCATCGGCCAGCACCGACAGGTCGGCGTCAGCCAGCTGCCGGAGAATTTCCTCCTGCATGCGGGACCAGGCGATCTGCCTCGGGATCATGGGCAAGAGGAGGTTCTCCGCCACGGTGAGGTCCGGTATCAATGCCAGATGCTGGAACACGATGCCCACCTGCTGCCGCCAGGGGTCGCGGTGGCGGGACGGCCATCGGGAGACGGGCAGGCCGTCGGCCCACACCTCGCCTGCCGTGGGGCGCAGCAGGCCGGCCAGCAAATGCAGCAGGGTGCTCTTGCCGCTGCCGGTATCTCCGCTCACCAGGCTGACCGTAAACGGAGAAAATACCGCCTCCACCGATTTCAGCACGAGCGGTTCATCGGTGTGTTTTCCGGGCCACCGGAAATCCAGCCGGCGGCAGGCCAGCCCCGCATTCAGTTCCATGGATCTGCCTGCAGCATGGTCCAGGGGGCATCGGTTGCCGCCCGGACACTGGTGAGACAAACGGCGGCCAGGAAGGGCAAACCCACCAGTGCAACGATCTCCAGCATGATCATAGCGGCTCCGCTGCTGACAAGGGTCAATGCCGCCAGGTGCTGGCCTCCCGTGATCCAGTAAGCGGTGACGCCGGCAGCGGGCGGATAGAAGACGGCGGCGTAAGCCGAGGCCAGACCCAGCATCACAGCCGGAGTCCCCACGATCATCGCCCGGATGACTTGGAGCCGTACAATGTCCGCGGTGGTCCATCCCAGCGATTTGAGCAGGCCCCAATGGGCCCGCTGGCCGGTATGGTCCAGCACCGTTCCCGTAATGATCAACAGCAGGGCCAGCAGAGCCGGGATGCCGGCGACCACCGCGATGCCGCCCGATCGAACGGCCTGGGTGCGATGGCGCAGGGCACTGGCAGTGCGATCGGTGATGCGTACGGGCCATGGAAAGGCGGCGGCGAGATCAGCCTGGATGGCCTGCTCCTCTTCTCGTCGGAACAGGTGGACGGCCAGGTCGCTGGCCTGGCCAGGCGCCAGTCCCAATAGGTGACGCGCATCGTCCGGAGTGATCCATACGAGGTCATGGGTGGCCAGACTCGTGTCGGCCGGGAAGAGATCGATGACCGTGACGGTCAGGGGATGACGGCTTCCAAGGTTCAGGCGATTCTCCGGCAAGGCGCGGGCCACTCCCTGACCCACCACGGCCTGGCCGGCTGACGGGATTTTCATTCCGTTCAGCACGCTTTCGGGGACGACGGCGGTGGAAGCCATCACTGTAACGGGGCCCTCGGGGCCTGTCACCACACCCCACAGGCGGGGGGTCGGATCGAGCACACCGGGAACGCGTTTCGCCAAGGCCACCGCGTTGTCGGCGGGGATGGGCGCCCACCCGCCGCCGTCGATGCGCCGGATCACCAGGTCCGGAGACTGGTCCAGGAGGCGCGCCCAGGTCGCGTCCATCGCCTGGCTGAAGAGCAGGGCCGTGGCGATCAGGAAAACCAGGCTGGCCAGGCAGGCAAACAGGAGCATGGACCGACCAAAATGGCGCTGGACGTCCCGTGCGGCCCAGATGGCCATGGGCGGATATCGGGTTTCCGGGATCATGGAGCGGTCACCAGGCCGGCGGAAAACCGTAAATCAACGCCTGGATGCACCGTCTCCGGGTGGCGCATGGGGCTGCCGGCGGTCCACAGCGCCGGTGCGGACAGGGTCATCGCTTTCATCCATGCGCTGGCGCCGCCGTCATCCTGGTGGGCAACCCGCAGCAACAGGTCGGCGGCTGTGGCGAGCACGAGCAGCATGCTGGCACTGACGGCGATCATCAACAGGCGCCGGGCGCCGCGGCACGGTGCCGGCTGCCGATGGTTTTTTTCTTCAGGCGGGGTATGCATGGTCAAGGTTCAGGGTTCAGAGGTTCAGGGTTCAGAGGTTCAAGGTTCAAGGTTCAGAGGTTCAAGGTTCACCGAACAACCTCAGCCAAAGTTACCATTAACGGTGAACGCTGAACGGGTGAACGATTACCGCCGGTTCAATCCGTTTTTTCCGCCGGCAGCTCGCGGCGGCTGATCGTTTTCCACAGCGCGTCATCGACCTGATCGAAGGTGAATACGGTTTGGCCGCCATGGCGGTTTTTGAAGGTAGCCAGTTGGGCGGCATCGCCCAGGGCAATGATGGCCGGCCCCATGGGGCCCACCACATCGGACCCGGCCACCCATGTGGCCGTGCGCCCGTCGATGGGCTGGCCGGTAAAGTAGTCCCGGACCACCAGGCGATCAATTTCCATCTGCGGTTTGCCGAGGTAGACCGTCGGCCGAAGCCAGGTCCTGAGCAGGCAGCCGTTTCCGCAAAAGTAAAAGGTCTCGCCGCTTTCCAGGGTCATGGCGGCGGCCGTCTGGGGGCGCCGGGCTGGAAACATGGCGCAGACCGGACAGCGGTCGGATTCGCTGAGGGCCATCTGCCCGTCGGCCGAAAGCGATTTCAGTGCCGGGACCGGTCCGCCATCGCCTGACTGAACGGCATCTGAAACCAGAATCAGCGCAGCCGTCACGAGGATTGACGTCAACCATCGTTTTGCGTGGGATGAGAATTTCAAACCAATGCCTCCCTATCTTTGTTAAAAAGCTGAAAGGACCTTTAACATAAACGACACTGCTTTTTGTAATCGATTGGGAACGAAAAAAAGAGCGTGTAAATGTAAACGCTTTTGTGCGAAACTGCAAGAGATTGAGGGATTGAGGGATTTGGGGATTTGGGAATTAAGGGATTTTTTATCAGCCGCCGTTGATAATCTTGGTTAAAGATTAAAACTTGATAAACTCGTAAAAAGTCGCCTTTCCGACGGATTCGTAAAAAGCCCGAGATCAAGGCTTGCGGGCCGCGAAAGCGAGCTTAGGCGAGCGAATGGCAAATCGACCAAGATCCTTACGGCGAACATTCATGTTCCATCCTGAGAATACCGCTATCGCGGGTGCCGTAGGCAGCGTACTTACGGTACGCC